>ULRW01019208.1_pt1 | contig 72780 bp, 77 predicted proteins | sample 1955581 | NCBI WGS metagenome assembly ULRW01 (sample SAMEA4835687, study PRJEB28245) | human gut metagenome | biome: gut microbiome; material: fecal sample | place: Denmark | collected 2008 | reverse complement strand
ATTCCTGGTGGCACCACGAAGAATCACAGCAAAAAGATGAAAACCTCTGAATTTCAACGAATTCAGAGGTTTTCTTTTTGTTTCAACTGTGCAAAACATGCAGATTTAGGAATTTCAATCGTGCCAAATTCGTGGCTTTTTTTTGAGCCACTGAAAAAAGCCACGATTTGATATGTAAAGCACAGATATTCACTTATTTGCATAGCGTGCGTTTCATCAAACATTAGCACTTTTGTACCACAAAAAAATGTATGTAAGATGAAGCATGAAACAATGAAAATCCTCTTCGTTATCAAGAAGAGCAGCTTGCTGAAGAACGGCGAAGCACCTATCGTAGTCCGTGTTACTATCAACGGAGTGTCTGACGAGGTACGCATACAGCGTAGCGTATTGCCTCGTTTGTGGAACCAAGCCCGTGGCTGCTGTAAAGGCAGAGACAGGGTTTCAATCGAACTGAACGATTACATCGAATCTCTCAAAACCAAGATTCACAACCTTCACAAAGAGTTGTTACTTGAAGATGCACTTATCACTCCTTCACATCTATTGAAACGCTTATTTAATAAAGGTGATAAGCGAACCTTCCTCAATACAATGGAAAAGGAAATTAAAGCAATGGAAGCACTTATCGGTATCGAGTATGAGAAGATTACCATCAACCGATATTGGAACTGCTACCGTTGCTTGAAGGCTTGTGTTCAATCTTTCTATGAAAAGGAGGATATTGTCTTTCCTGAACTTTCTCGTGACTTTATTATCTATGTCGAGCGACACATGCGTCTTGAAAAGCGTCTTTGCCAAAATACATTGGTGAGATATATGAAGTGTTTCAAGAAATTCGTCAATATGGGACTTAATATGGGTTGGATGAGAATCAATCCATTCGCCGGCATACAATATCGCCAGCAGGAAAATGATCCTACATTCCTGACTCTTGAAGAGGTCAAGACAATCGCAGGTATGGAATTTCCTGTAGCTCGACTAAATATTGTTAGGGATATGTTCCTGTTCAGTTGTTTTACAGGTCTTGCTTTTATTGATGCAAAGGAGCTGAAACGCACTGAAATCATTAAGGACAACAATGGCAAGATGTGGATTAGAAAAGGTCGTCACAAGATGAAAAAGGAGAAGGCAAGATGTATCAGCAATGTACCTCTTATCACTCCTGCCATAGAAATACTTGAGAAATATGAGGATCATCCAACCTGTATTGAAAAGGATGTCTGTTTGCCTTTGTTCTGCAATCAGACGATGAACTCATACCTGAAACAAATTGCTACGCTTTGCAATATTGACAAGAATCTGACCACACATGTTGGCCGTCATACATTTGCCACGACCATAACTTTGGCTAATAAAGTTTCGTTGGAGAATGTCGCAAAGATGATGGGGCACGCTTCTACCCGTATGACTCAACACTATGCAAGGGTGTTGGATCAAACCATCATGAGTGATATGGAAAAGGTTCAGATATTATTCTAATAAATAGATTCGTAGCCGAGTTCACCAAACCACAGGCAAAGGTAACTCGTGTTCTTTTCGTCCAAGCAAGGTCAAGCCCTGCGGGTGTCGTGGAAAAATCATCCTCGCCCCGTGGGGCTTGCGGTATTTTCCCACACAACCTTGCCTGACGAGAACACGACCTTTTAGAGCCTGTAGTTTGGGAACTCCGGCCCCGAATAGCCGGACTAACAAGAAATATATAATGTTATGTCAAAAGCTAAAAGGTACACACTTGAAACACTCCTACCTCTGAATGTTTCATACGACAGTGATCACGGATTGACGCAGGAAGATGTCGATATGGTCAATTCTCTTGTAGAGGTAATAGAAAGCACTCGTTCAAAGCATACTCCTAAGATTGGAGATAGAGTTGTCTATACGCAGAAAGGCGGCGAGTACCATCCTCATGGTCTGATAGAGAAAAAAAATGAGGACAATTTCTATGTCTGCCTCGACCCGTTTATTCCGTTTGTATGGGAAAGCGACACTGCCATCAAAGTGGATGTCAGCGGTGGCCCGTTCTATCACGCAGATGCTAACAAGTTCAAGTTCATCGGCTGGACTGAAGCTGACTTCAAAGAATGGGGACACTGTGGAGCAACTGCAAACGGAACTGTCAGATTCAAGGCTAAAGTTCCTCTATGGGCTTATTCTGAGCCAGATCCCTTATACGGAGATTTCACAACCAAGGACTGGAAGAAAATCACTTTGCGTAAGCGTAAAGAGGGTAATCTGTACGACTCGATGCAGATTGCATTCCGTGATGAGGATGAATTGCAGGAGTATATCAAAGACCATAACGGAACGATATTCACCTGTTCCGACCCCACTTTATTCGTTCTATGGTGCTACAAGCGTCAGTTCGAGTTCCTCACACTTGACGAATGGAACAAGGTAGATGCCGAAGCCGTAAAGCGAAGGTTATCATACCGACCTGAACAGGTCAAGATAGTCAAGGATAGCGAGAAGCATATCTCTACATTCTATCGCATTAAACCGGAATAAGAAAATACTAACCTTTAACACTAATCATTATGCAGACAACAGCAGCAACATCAACAGCTCATACCGACCTGCTATCAGGTATCTTGAAGGTACAAGTGAGAAACGAAGAGAAGATTACGGAGCAAGACCGTATCTATTGCCAGAATCAGCAGGACGAGTTGTATAAGACGCTCGACCAGATTGCCTGGTGGTACAACATCTTCAAGAGAGAAGCCGAGAAGTATGAGGGTAAAATCAAACTCAAGCACGAGCCGAACGGTAAGATTACCACAAGCAGCTATGACCTCCACTATCGTTACAATAATGATGAGAAGGATTATACCCATCACGAGTTTACTCCTTTCAAGAACATCAATGAGTTGGTGGATAGCCGTCATAGTGCTATCAGGAACTTCATCAGCCGCATCATCGGCTATTTCAACAACACCTACAGCGTCTCTGTTGAAGCTCCAAAGATTGATGAGAAGACTCTCCCGATAGACTTCCGACCTGTATATAACACCTATGTAGATGTGGTCATCGAACATCTCGGAGGCAAGAGTTTCCGAGATACTGCCGAGGATGAACTTATCAAACGCTTCCTCAATACGGTCAGACCTTCTTGCTGGAGTAAGGTGAAGCCAGAACTTAAGAAGGACAAAATCATCTTCCCCGACATTGTTACTTGGGATTCGATTCACTATCAGTATTACAAGGAATATGACTTCGAATATGACTCTGACCGTAAGGTTAGCCAGTTCTGCGAAGGCATTGCTTTCGGTGCAGATGATGTACTCTGTGGCAGTATCGAGATGATTATGGGGCTTGACACCCGTAATGTAGATATTTCCCGTTGGTATGACCTGACCACCACTAATGCCTCGAACATGAAGTTCTATGCCAATGGTCGTATCGATGTCAAGTTCAAGGACAGTGCAACGGCAGAGAGTTGTTTCAAGCGACTTCGACTAAATGAAATCAAACTAAGAGACGAGAATTGATGACCACACGATATGTATGACACTCCGTAGGCTATGCTTGCGGAGTGTCTTTCGTTTTTATCCACTTCAATCATTACAGCCATGTATGCCATCATACCACAACAGATACCGCAAGGCAAGCGTGCAGAGATCAACGAGAAGATTCTCTTTGCCATCAACTCCGGAAAGGATATGATTCCTGCGGAAAGTATATACAACTGCTATACGGGTATCGGAGGACTGCATAACCTCAAGCAGTCGGACTTCGCCAGCTACCACGAGTATGCCGAGGCAAAGAAGGAGTTCGAGATGGGACAGTTCTTCACGCCGCACGAGGTATGTCGGGATATGGTAGATGTACTCTCTCCCACATCATCGGAGATGATTCTCGATATGTGTTGCGGTATGGGTAACTTCTTCAACCATCTGCCGAATCAACACAACGCCTACGGCTTTGACATAGACAGCAAAGCTGTGGCAGTGGCAAGGTATCTCTATCCCGATGCACATATCGACAAGTGCGACATACAGCAGTACCACTCCGAGCAACGCTTCGATGCCATCATCGGTAATCCTCCTTTCAATCTGAAGTTCGACTTCCGACTCTCACAGGAGTATTACATCGACAAAGCATACCATCTGCTCAATCCCGCAGGATTCCTGATGATTATCGTTCCAGCCTCCTTTATGCAGAATGAGTTCTGGGAGAAGAGCCGTGTAGGAAGAGTGAACGAAGACTTCTCCTTCATCGGACAGACAAGGTTAGCACCTCACGCCTTCACTTCGGTAGGTGTAGATAACTTCAACACCAAGATAATGGTCTTCCTGCGTCGATCACAGCATATAGAGATGAATCCCTACAATGCAGAGGAGTTTGTCTCTATGGCTGAACTCAAGGAGAGAGTGAAGAAAGCCCGTGAGATGAAGCACCGCCTGCGTCTCGACCTTATGCGAGAGACCAACCGCATAGACAAGGAGGAGTTGGAGCACTTCGAGTACAAGCTCGCCAAGTATATGTATGAGTTGAAGGCTCACGAGAAACTCAACAAGCATATCGACAAGGCTGTGGCACTTGTTACCAAGTTCCGTAACCAGAAACCACCCGATAATGCCACCAACGAGCAGATGAAGGAGTGGGAACGCAAGAAGCTGACCACCGCCAAAGTGCTGGCCACCATACGCAAGTATATCACCTCGCAGAATGTCGTGCCACGCAAGGAGGTCGCATTGGTAAAGACCTCCTACGGCTTCAAACTCAAACAGTATGCACCACGACTGCTCGACAAGGTGGAACATAAGGCGGCAAGCATCAATGACCTCATATTGGATAGCACCGTACTACCTATGCCGGAGATAGCAACCGAAGAGAATATGCGACAGATACGCATCGCCAAAAGACTTATCCGCCGTAAGCGGTGGCTCTATGATATACAGAACCAGCCATTCTCCGATATGGAAACGGACGATGCCCTTACCGAGTATCTCGACAATGCCACCTTCGTAAACAAAGATGGCGAGGTATGCGAGTTCACGCAGTTGCAGAAACACGACCTGAACCTTGTACTTCAGAAGCGGTATGCTCTGCTTAACTGGCAGCAAGGCTCAGGCAAGACCGCAGCGGTTTATCACAGAGCCAAATATCTACTCAAATATGGCAAGGTACGCAATGTGGTGATACTTGCCCCTGCCATTGCCACCAATATGACCTGGACTCCGTTCCTCGCCATCAACAAGGAGCGATACAGAGTGATACGCACATACAAGGATCTCGAAGATGTGCCGAGAGGTATCTTCCTGCTGTTATCCACCTCTATGGTCGGCAAGCTCAAACGCGACCTTATGCGGTTTGTGAAACTGTCCTCAAGGAAATTATGCCTTGTATTCGATGAGTCGGACGAGATTACCAACCCCTCATCACAACGCACAAAGCATATCCTGGCAGTCTTCCGCAGGCTCAAATATAAGATTCTCGATACGGGAACAACCACCCGTAACAATATCGCAGAGCTATACAGCCAGTTTGAGTTGCTATACAACAACTCGGTCAATATGACCTGCTGGTGCGATAGTATCTACCACGAGAACCGAGATAAGGAGATAGAGTGCGAAAGAAACCTCCACTGCGGAGAGCCATTCCCTGCGTTCAGAGGTCATGTGCTGTTCCGTGCCTGCCACTGTCCGGGTAAGGCAACGGTATTCGGCATTGAGAAGCAGAATCAGGATGTCTACAACAAGGATGAACTCTTCGACCTCATAGGCAAGACCATCATCACCCGTAAGTTCCGAGACTTCGCCGGTGAGAAATACAAGATACGGACGCACACCGTAAGCCCGTCAGAGGGAGAACATGAGGTCTATCGTGTCATCATCGAGGAGTTCTGCCGTATCTGTGAACTCTACTACAACAGCACGGGTGACACGAAGAAGGATGCAGGACTGAGGCTTATGCGACAGATAAAGCTGCTTATCAAGGCTTGTTCGGTACCACACCTCATATCGGGATACTACGGCGATGACTATCCGAGCAAGACACGATACATAGAATCTTTGATACGCAAGATACCGGGCAAGGTCGCCATCGGCTGTACAACACTTGCCGCCTTTGACCTCTATGAGAGTTATATCCGTGAACGCTTCCCCGACAGACCGATATATGTCGTAAAGGGAGATGTAGCGTTCAAGAAGCGTCAAAGCATAGTGACGGAGTTCGACTCCACCATCAACGGCATACTGATATGCACACAGCAGAGCTTGAGCAGTTCGGTAAACATACCCACCTGCAACGATGTGATACTGGAGTCACTGCAATGGAACATACCCAAGATGGAGCAGTTCTACTTCCGTTTCATACGCCTCGACTCCAAGGAGATGAAAGATGTGCATTATGTCACCTACGAGGACTCTGTGGAGCAGAACCTGATGGCATTGGTACTTACCAAAGAGCGTCTCAACGAGTTCATCAAGACGGGCGAAGTGAAAGAGCAGTCGGAAATCTTCGAGGAGTTCGATATCACCATGTCGGTCATCGACAGTCTGCTGATACGCTCTACGGATAGCGAGGGTAAGATACATATCAGCTGGGGAAGCCAGCGAGTAACAAGTTAAACAGAAAGTCTATGGAAAATATGGATTTGAATAATGCCGAGGTTGCCGTAACCACACAGCACATCTTAGACGGGAAAGAGTACAAGGACTACTGGGTGCAGATGTCCGATTACAGCGACATGGGAGAATTCCTCTGTGCCTGCTCCGACCTCTTTCCCGAAGAAGAGGAACCGGAGTACAGATATACCAAATGGGAGAACATACCCGACTACTTGATAAGGCGTGAATGGATATGTCCAAACTTCTTCGAGATACGCGATGCCATGGAAAGGCTCGACGAGAACGAAAGGGAGTATTTCGTCACTTGGAGCGAACACTTCGGATATGACATCACAACCGATGATCCGCATATGATGGTGTCGCACTATCAGGATATATATGGTAACACCATACAAGAGACCGAAGAGGAACTTGCCGACATCGCCGATGATGCTTTGGTATATACGGGCATATCGGGCAACTTCTGCGATATGCTTCCTCTTCAGTACGAGATATTCGATGATAACTATAACTAAAAATAAAGGATATATGGAAATCAGTTTCAAAGGACCGGTAATGCCTATTGACCCATACTCGCAGTTGGCATTCGTAGAGATACTCAACATCATACTCATTGCAAAGCACATTATGGATGTGAACAGGTATCTCATCGCAAGGAATGTAAATCCGCTGTTCGGCTCACTGTCGGGATATTTCAGATGGTCATTCGCCAACGAGAGATTCACGCTATGGCAACGCACGGACTACAACTCCGATATGTGCTTCTCACATCGCATACTGGATATGCCGTTCTGTATGCTTGCAGCAAAGGATAAAGAGAACGATGAGAGAGTATTCAACTAACCATCAAAGAATATGGAAATGACAATCAAGGTATCCAACAGAGAGATAGCGATACGAGCCTTCGACCATCTGAGGCACGAGAGAAAGACCGACTCTGCACTGCGACTGGCTCACCACCTGCTGCACTATGACCGCATATCACTTGGCATAGGCGAAGTGGATTGGGAGATAGATATGGCTATCCAAAAGTTCGGTGGCAATCCCCGAACAGGATACCGATATACGGCACATTTCAGTTTCAACGCAGAGACGGAGATGGAGAAAGAGAGATACGAAGAGATATTCAACGGTAAAGAGTAACCGAAGGGCGGCCACAAGGTCGCTCTTCGCATTTATAGACATATGTACGGGAAAACCGAATCCTGCCGTACACAGGTAACGACAAATGAACGAAGCAAAGAAAACACTCACAATGGAGTTCATAGAAAGCATAATGGACGAGAAGTATACCCTCGTATGGGTGGACTATCGGGAAAGTTTTGATGAGAACCGAAACCTCTTGCAACAATGCCTTGAGAAACAAGGCTGCGAGGATCTATGGTCTAAGGTAGAGGATTGGTATGAGGATGCCGAAGAGCAGGCAACACAGGAGATTATCAAGGGACTGAAGAGCCACTGCATCGACTTCCACGACTTTGAAGAGGACGAAGTAGAAGCCTTCTTCGAGGAACACGATGATGAGATAAGGGACGAGATACGTGAGCGTGACGACTCCACAACGGTAAACGACCTTATCAAGAATACCAGAGATATTCCTGTACGGGTGGAGATGCTATCCAACTACGACTGCATCAACTCCTGCTGGTTGGAGTCGCAAGGTGGCTTCCGATACAAGGAGAGTTACTTCGGGGATATGATAGATACCCTTCGCCTCAACCCAGCAAAGGTAAAAAAGGCATTGACAGAGAAAGGCTACACAGTATATGGCAGATTCCCGAACAAAAAGTATCGTGACGGCAAGGAGCAGGTATCCTACGAGGACTTTTGCCAGGAGTTGGAGAACTCCTGCTGTGGTGCCAACCTGCTTACCTACATAGGGCTTGTAAACCTCCGTGACCTCTACGATGCCGACTTCAAAATAAAGGAGGTCGTTATCCCCAAAGGTAACACCTGCGGGCTGTTCAGCTCGATGTATGGCGGTGGCAGTCTGATTGAGATGGAACTCAAAAGCGATGTCAGAATCAGACTGGATAAGGCACGCAAGGATGGCTATGGCTTCCGCCTGCGTCTTGACAATGAACGCTCCGAGTATGACTGCTCCATCAAGCATGTCTATGGTGTCTGCGACTCTTTCTTTGGCAAGCAGGTAAGCATCGTTCCGGCAAACTAATCAGTATTAACAATAAAAATATCAATGTATGAAGAAGATTGAAGTAAAGGTAAGATACCTCTTCGAGGGTACTTACACCGTAGCGGCAGATGACCGCAATGAAGCACGCACAATGGTAACAAGGGATTGCGGGCTGGTATTGGGTGGTAACATTCACACTACACTTGATGATGACGATGTGGATTGGGAATTCGATGTTCACCCCGATATGCAGATTCTATCCTACACAGAGAAAGAGAACGAAACAAAGCGTCTGAAGATGGACTTCTCCGACAGGATAGAGACACTCCGTAAGGACATCATTGATGCCATAAGGCAGTTGCTCTACTCGCACGGGCTGACAGAAATAACCTTTCCCGAAGAGCAGTATGATCCTGTTTGGGTAATATGGTTCAATTGGGACGGAGACCCATACGAGTGCAAAGTAATGGGTGTCAAGGTAACGGACAATAGCATGACGGTAATTGCTCACGACAAGATTGGCAACAATGAGGTGACTTGTTCCACACCCTTTGAACTCGGAGCAAAGAACATCGACTGGCTATATGAGATATACGATGCCATATGGCAACAGTTGGAAGAGAACAGAGATAATAACGCTTAATGATTACGACTATGAGATTAGACCCTGTAAATGCAGTATCGAGTTTCCACTACTATATGTGGAATGCTTGGAGCGAGGAAGAGTGCAAGATTACCTTCGGAGGTGCTTATAAGCACTTCTGGGAGAAGTGGAACTCCCTTGCAAGCAAATCTATCCTCGGAGCGGCAGAACGATTCTATGCCGAACTCTCGGACAACAATCGTGAACTGCTTGTCAATCGTGCTGTGGCACTCTATGACGGCAAGGCCACAAGAGAGGAGCCACACGATGAAGATGTATATGTTTGTGATGCTTGCGGTTCAAGAAAAATTGAGATTCAGGTTTGGGTAAATGCCAATACCAATGAGTATCTAAGTGATGTAGATGATGACGATACGGACTGCAAATGGTGTGCAGACTGTGAACAGAGTCAGAATTTCTGCACATTGAGCGACTACAAGCAGCGTATGCAAGACTGGTGGAAAGACCTTGACTTTATCACATTGGAAAGCATAACAGGCTTGCACGAATCTGGCTACTCATCGGAAGATGGCTCACAATCCTTTATTGACGCTTGCAATGATTGGTGGAACGGTCAGGACTACGATACTCAGCGAGAACTATATTTCAAATCACAATCTTAATACTTACTACTATGGCAGAAAATGAAATCATCGAGAGAATATGCGGTTCGTGCGGTTGCGATGAAGCGACCGCAAAGGAGTATCTGAATGATGAGATACGCCACCTCAGAGAGCTGCAAGAGGTAAACGACCTGCAAGAGAGTGACATTGAACTCTCTTGCAGTGGCCTCGGCATTGAGTCCGAGTGCATGGAGTATTTCACAATGGTATTAACCTACTAACATCTACTACTATGGCTTACTTTAAGAATATACATTCATTGGCGGAACTCAAGAAGGAGTACCGCCGATTGGCATTGGAGAACCATCCCGATAAAGGTGGTAGTACAGAAGTGATGCAGCAGATAAATGTGGAGTTTGAACGGCTCCACGAGATATGGAAGAACGATACCACCGTATCGGCAAATGCTTCAGGCTATGAGAACGACTATGCAGGAGCATCGGCAAAGGAGTATGCCGACTTCGTATATAACGAGTATCGTTGGAAAGGTCGCAACTATCAAGGACAACACACTCCTGAGATTGTGGAGCTGGTGCGTAACTGGATGAAGGAAACCTATCCCAAGTATAAGTTCTCCGTATCAAGGCACCACTATAACTCTATCCATATCTACCTCATCAAAGCTGATTTCGAGGCGTTCAAGAAGGATAAAGGCGTTGTGTTCCACCACGATGTAAACCACTATAACATTGATGGAGACCAGACGCTCACCGACAGAGCCAAAGAGGTGATGAAGAATGTCTGCGACTTTGTAATGTCGTACAACTTCGATGACAGCGATCCGATGACCGACTACTTCTGCACGAACTTCTACCTCACATTGGGAGTTGGAACCTACAAGAAACCATACAAGGTAGAACTGCCAAAATTAGATTGCAAGGGCAAGAAACCAGATGTATTCAAGCACCCCGAAGGTGCAGCACACAAAGCAATTCGCCAAGCATTGGGCGGTGCATACTTCAGTTTCCACAATAGCCAGCGATTGCAAGGCAAGATGATACTCGGTGAGGATTCATACGGACATAGTGGCGACAAATACTTTTGGCCACTCTCATACTCCAGTGCCAAGACTGCTCAAAAACGAATGGATAAATTGGAGAAAGCTGGTATCCGTTGCAAACTTACAGGCTACAACGGTGGGTGCATCGAGTTCCTCGGCTACACCCCCGAAACAGAAGTACTACTCGAAAAAGAGCGGCAGGATGTGATCATTGCACATCAGGCGTGGCAGGCAAAGCAAGTACAAACTGCATAAAAGAGAAGTCGGTTGTCCTTGATAACTCTTGGGCAACCGATTCTGTATAATTTCGCAAAGTATTGAGCTGTTTATAAATATAGGATGAAAGAGTAACATTTTATTCCCTCTAAATAAATTATGGTTAATCATCAAACAAATGTTTGTAATTATCAATAATAGACACACCAGATTCCCAAATATAATCACGACCATTCCATGTGACTTTTGACAATCCTTTATAAGCTTTGCATGCTATATCGTGATATTTATCGTCTATATGATTATTTATAACTACGTCATCAAGAATACTTTTGTATATTTCAAAGGCATCATCTTCATTACCTCTTTGCAAATGGTATTCAGCCAATGCCAATTTCATCATATACCATTCTATAGTATCTTGAGTTGAGAATAAACTATTTATAAAATCCCAATCATCATCAAATATATTTGGTGTAACGCTGAACCTTCCATTGGCTAATGATTCTGCTATTTTGTCATTTTTTGCCATCTAAATAATAATCTGTTAGTCCTAACATAGTGAATACTATTGTTCCTCCAAAAGTTTGTCCAGATAGTTCCTTCCAAACATGAATCGTCATCTCCCCAGACCTGAATCTCTTCTAACAATTGTAGGCTACGTCCATACTTTGTGGGGTTAAAGCTCAATTTATTTGCATGGCTACGCGAAGCCAGAATATCGGCAAGAATATTATCATTACTCCATTTTGCCATTCTTTTTACTGTACAGAAACCATCACGACAAACAAATTCACTGGAAAAGATTGGGATCCTGTTATGCAACACAACAAACTGATATTCACCGTCAAGAATCGGATAAAATCCCAACACACTCATATATCCCTCATCAGATGCATAGTTACTCCATGCTATCCAATTCAATGATTCATCGAAAATTTCTATTTGGAGATAGTTGCTCGCTAAATCAAAAGGCTTTTTAAGAATCAACTGAACATCCAAGGTTGTGCTTTCAATATAATTTTCTTTAATCATTTTCTTCCATTCAGAAAGTGGGCGTGGAGTAAATTGTATTTCTTGTATTTCCGGATGAGTCAGACTGCACCCATCCGGTTCTACTATAAAATCATAACGTACCCCGTAAGGCAATTGGATTGCATTTTCCTTCATGTTTTCATACCCTCCCATCGTGCCATCCAGTTCCACATGATTTATCATAATGAAGTGTAACCCTGGTTCTGATTCCATCTCGGCCTCTATAGTCAAGTATGTATCACATTCATCCAATTTTATCACATCAGCCCATAATGGCTCAGGATGCCCAACACGATATATTGCCATCCAAACCTCTTCATTATTCTTTTCCTTTTCTATATAGTCGTATTCTATTTCTATATTTAAAGTTTGCTTACCCGTTCCGAAGACTCTTTTACAATCATTCCATGAACCATTCGGAGAAATGTCTGAAACTTTTAAATATATATCAGAAGAATTGACCGGCAACCAATATTCTCCATCACATAGCTTAACCAGCTCTTTGAGGGTTACTTCCCATCTATTAGCACTATTAAGTTTCATCATCTTGAATCAATATTATTGATATATGCGAAAGGTAAAACCAACATTCTGTTTAATAGATAATACGTCAGGACCACAACATCAACAGAACATTATTAGGAAAACGGTACTGCTCTGTTAGATAGTCCTAAAACCTCATCATTCTGGATTAAAGCAACAATCGTTCTTCCATCCATGTCTCATATCTTGTTACATTATAAATATCATTAATAAAAGTTTTGGGGAGGAGCAAGCACTTTCCACTGCCATCTTTTGCCACTAAAGTAATCATACCATTCTCCGCCTTTTCTTTTCGGGCAACATAAACACTACGTTCAAACTCTGGCAATTTTATTGTGGAGTATAATCGGCGAGCAGACAAATCCACATATACACGACTCCCATTGATAGCAAGTCCTGGTTTTAGTTCAACAGTCTGATTCCCATCATTGCACATGAACTTTTCTTCTATAATAGCCCAACCTACTGATTTGCCATGTAGATTATAGATTTCTTTTAAGTATTCAATAGCCCTCATCATTCATCTAATTTTTAGAAGTTGTTTAGGATCTAATTCCCATTTATAAACATTTCCATTAGTGATTTTATTTGTTCAATGGTCCATAAATTGCATAACATTTATAACTATATGCAGCCCAAAGTTGGTCACCATACGAAAAATGCCACCATTCTCCCGGATAATTGGCGAATCCCTCCTTATACATCACATTACAAAGCAATCTACGTCGTTTATTAACAATAGGTGACAAATGGCATGAAGTAACCATTTCTGGACATTTAATAGGATATTCACTTCCCATGTCAAGAGGAATTCCATTTTTATCACAAAGAGTCAAATCAATAGCACCACCTGTTTGATGTCCGCCACCCACACCCGCCGTACAACGTCGTACATACTTTTCCAATTCATCCTTATCCGAAAATTTATCACCATAGTGATTATAGGTTTCTTGCAATCTTGTTTGTTGTTGCTCTGGTGTTCTATATAGTTCATAAATGTATATCCCTAATCCTCTATCTGAAAGTTGTCTTGCAACCCTTTTAAGTTTTTCAGCAACCGAACAACGACATTGCATTGTATCCCCACTTAGAAAAAGCCCATCACACGACGTTAAATGCACCATAGGTTCATGACATTCTTTCATTGGCTTAGAACGCAAGATGTCACTAGGCAGCATTTTACGAATGCCGAATATGTTGAGTATATAACTATATAAAACTCGTATTTTCATTTGCGATTAGTAGTTTCAGATGAGAAAATAGATGACAATACATTGTAAAATTCTCGTATTGTGTCATTCTATACTTGATAATTAACGAAGAACAAATACCCTTAGAGATTCAATACGAACGCCTTATATCTAGCTATAGCAATAGAACAATGATTTTGTGGCGCTACAAGATAATCGCCATGCATCAAGAATGCATCACCAGGACAAACATCAATGCAAAATTGACAATAGTCGTACTTACCACATTCTTTCAAATCTGAAATTTTCAATGAACGCCAATTATTCAATCTCTCACAACATGTCATATGATTTGTAGACATTTGGAAATCACTATTCTTTTTATAATATCTTAGCTCTTCAATAGTTCCCTCTCTGAAATCTGTAATTTTATAGGGCGCTGCAATACATGGATATATCTCTCCTCTTGGTGAAATGTAAAGTTGATTCGTTACATCATAGCATGGCGATTCATTCTTATCTTTATGAATGTTACAAGCACCTATCTTACTTGTTCTATAATCAATTGGACTACCTTCAGTTAAAGCTAATTCCAATAATTGATTTTCATCTAAAGAATATTGAGTTAACTTACCATTGTCCATGGATGGATAAATGGTTAAATTTATCATAGAATTATCCGAAATCAAACAACCTTTCTGATATGTTTCATGCCAATATTTGTAATTTAAAGACAGTAATGTATTTTTATGGCAAGTATGAATTTGGCATTGATTAAGTTCTTTGAAACAACGCAGAACTTTTGTATAAGAACCTTTAACTTGAGTTACTGCGTCATGAATAGAACTATTGGGGCCATATGTACTAATACAAACTGAATAAGGATATATATTAGACAATTTACGAATAGTTGTTGTATTCAACAATAAACCATTGCTATATATTATGAGACTTATATGTTTTCTTCGAATATAATCACATAAATCTAAAAAATATTCTTTTGTAGAAGCTTCTCCACCAGATAAAACTATGCGAAATACACCTAAATAATCTAAATTATCAACAAGTTTAATAGCCTCATCAAATGATAATTCATCTTTACTATTATTTCTTGTTCCATCATGAGCATGGGAATTATAGCAATGAACACATTTCGCATTACATCTATTGGTCAAATCCCAATGTACATCAAAAATATAACCTTCGATTTTTATACCATTCAGAAAATATTCTGGTAACTCTTTCGATTTAATAATAGAACTACAAAAGTTATCATATTGTATTTCAGATTGTTCTAGATTGATGACGCCATCTAAAACTAATAATGATAGATTTTGAATTTCGTTAAGACATATAGAAGATTTATTGTTTATATCATTCCAACAAACAGATAATGTATCATCTAACAAATAGTAATACTCCGTTTGTTGCTCAAAAATGATAGTGGTTTGAATGTCATTAACAAAGTATGTTTTCCATGATACCCATGGGACTATACTAAACTTATATTCTTGCATAAATCATCTCTCATAAAAATTCTTACGAAGTAATGAATAAACATCTATATCTATATACTCTCCCTTGTCTAATTCGTATTCCTTTAATCTTCCTTCGTAATTGTATCCTATGCCAATCAAAGATTGTTTAGCATTAAAGTTTCTACTATCCACATGAGCTTGTATCCGATTAATACAAGTAGTTGAGAATACTAAATTATAGAATTGGGTCGAGATATATTTTGAAATTCCTTTTTTTCGATATTTAGGTAATAAAATGCAATATGAGTTTGCTCTATGATGTTGTTTGTTTATATTAAACAGTCCTATTTCACCAACATACTCATGTGTAGTTGCATCAGCGATAACTTGATGAATCATATTTCCCTGCTTTATTGCCATAAAATATGTATTCATAAGATCTCGCGATTCTATAATATTAGTTGCAGGCTCCATTCCATAGTATTGCATAGAGTTTTCATCAGAGTGCACTTTATGGAAAGGCACTAAATCTTCTTCTAAGATAAAATCTCGCAGTATATAATTCATTAATTTTCTTTATTGTCTAATATTTCATCTATAAAAGTATTGATATCAGTCCATTCGCCAGTCTCTACATCATATGAGCAATACCAAGGCTTGTCATCCACTTTCATAGACAAAGAGTCTGGTCTACAATCTTTGCATATGTGTCTAAATTCACATTGACAACAAACCTTTACGTCTTCTTTTGAGAAGTTTATCAGTTTTTTATCAAGAATTTCAGACAACGAATGATTTCTTAGATTTCCATGACACAAACGACGCTCCATAACACACGGATATACATTCATATCACTTCCAATATATACATAATTGGCAAAACAACATTCTGAATATGTACTTTTAAGTGTATCCTCCAAATTGTTAAATTTAAAGGTGTCTAAAGTTATTATCTTTTCAGAAAGCAATTGTCTATCATAATGCGACAAATTTCCTCTTCCTGTGAGTCGAATATAGTCTCGCCTATAAGGGACGCCAAAATCAAGTTCTTCCCCAATATTAATACCAGCCGCATAAATGCCTACATATCTAAAAGGAAGCCCTATTTGTTGTAGATTATGTAATGTTTCAATGCTCTTATCATATGACCCCTTTACTTGTGTTATTTTTTCATGCTCCTCCTTTATAAAAGAATGGAGCGACATAGCTATTTTACAATTAGGAAATTCCTTTTTAATTCTCTCAAGATGTGCTTTATTTGTAAGTGTTCCATTAAAAAAGACTTCAAATTCATCAAATTTCTTAGATGCATAATCCATCATTTTAAATAATAATTCTTCATTAACAAGAAAAGGCTCACCTCCAATTAATTGAACTGCCTTAATACCATAACGACATAGTTCATCAACTACATGAATGAAGTCATCATATGATAGACTTTTTTTAATACGTTGCTCAGTCTCGTTGTAACAATGAGTACATCTCAAATTACATTGATTGGTTATTTCAATCCAAGCATAATCGATATGCCGAGGAAAAGAAAATAACTCATTTATATCTGGCCATTCTTGTTTTTCTACGGTATTGGTTTCCTCTATAATATTTAATGATTTGGCCGTTTCGATTATGTCTATAATGTCTTCGCTTTCATCAACTTCTCTATAAATCAGTCGTTTGAGAAACTGAGAAGTTTCAATGTCAACCCAATAATGTTTATCATTATTACAATCATATATAGATGATTTTTTTAGACCATCTACTATGTATACCCCTTTTTTAATATTATAATTCATAATTGTATATAATTAGAAAGTGAGGTCAAACTAATCGACCTCACTTTTTGTTTATTCCCACTATTTAATTTTATTATAGCGAGTGATAGGAGAACCTGGTCCAGCAATGCACTCACCAGGACAACAACGATTTACTACATGTGATGTTTTTGCTTTCTTACCATCACATAAAAGCTGAAATTTGTTATTCTCTTTCATGCTAATGAGATTTAAATAATTCCTACTCTGTTATAGCTTTTCGGATTCCGCATTTTTAACTCTTATATATCTTTTGGTGCATTAAATAGTAAAAAGATTAAAATCATCAATATCAGCTTCAGAGAGCATTGACAAAGCGTTCTCTAATAGATTGACTGTTGAATATGCATCATTGATATTGCACATTTCGACACAACTATGCATATATCTATTAGGTATACTTATATGACATACAGGAATACCTCCATTTTCAAGTTGAATTCGAGCGGTTTCTGTGCCTCCTGCTGGGCGAAGAGCTGTACTTATCTGAAATGGGATATTTTTCTCAATACAAACAGTTTTCAGCAACTTTGTAAGTTTAGGGTTATTGTCTGGAGTAATACATAATCCAAAACCTTTACCAATATTAAACAAACTAAGTTCCTTATATGCTCCACCATTAGGAATATCTGTTGTAATACCAACATCTAAACAAATTGCAATTTTTGGTTTTATATTTTGCGTAGCAATAATACTACCGCGACAACCGATTTCCTCTTGTGTAGTAACAACTCCCACAATATTTGTTGGCAACAGATTTGATATAGCCAATCTTTTCATAGAGACCGCTAATATAAACACACTGATTTTATTGTCTAATCCCTTAGATATAATGTTTGTTCCATTATTAGACCAATAATAATTAGGATACGCTGTCAAATAATCGCCGATTTCTATCTGTGATTCAGCTTCTTCTTTATCTGAAAACCCAAAATCAACCCACAAGCTATTAAGGTCCAATGTGTGTTCTTTATCATTTGAATTCTGAATATGAGGAGGTGTTTTCCCCATAACTCCAATTAGAGACCGATCTTTTCCTGACACACACAAAACAGTTCCTGGAATTGTTTGTTTGTCAAGTCCTCCTAACCTCCTCATATAACAGAACCCTTTTGTATCTATTTGTGTTATCTGAAAACCAACTTCATCACCATGAGCAGTAATCATAATTTGTGAAGTAGTATGGTTTAAGGATCTGATATATAAATTTCCGATACTATCAGTCTGAAGGTTGCATACTCCATTCAAGAATAAGCTGACTTCTCTAACTAATTCATATTCATTTCCAGAAGGAGAACTTGTATTCAATAGATTTTGTAAAAATATCAGTTCGTCCTCTTTAAAATTATTTAACAATTGCTTTTGCATATTTTACAACATTTTCTATTTCTCCTCTACAAATACGCCCTTTACAAGGAGAGGGACCACCACAAAGAAAGACTTTCTCACAAGAAAAACATTTATCATCATTCAAATAATGATAAGATTTCACATCGCAAAATATATTGTTTATGTCTTCAATAGAACTGATATCTTCTATGTAAGGTACCGAATTGCTGTATTCTATCCCATTACAAAGTCCAATGCGGCCATCTGCAAATAGTTTAAAACTGCCTTTACGTCTCGCCTTACATCTGGACAACTCATTTCTAGGACGAATCGGAAGTGAAATACCTTGTTCTTTTAAAACTGGTATAGCTTGTTCAAAGTACCATGTATTAAAACGTTCCGCATCTATTTGATTGTTATAATGGTTGAAATCACAATCAGCCGTATTTATCAATGCAATTTCAAATCTGTCGAATTTAAACGATCTAACCTCATTTATATATTGACCGAAATAATCAATATTTTGTTCGTTTATGTTCAAACGAAACACTATTGAATTTTCATGTCGTGCATTCATAATTGGCGCCCAACTTTTAATCCTACTTATAAGTTCATTTCTAAGATTTGTTTTTCTGTTTTTAAGTTGAACTAATCTTTCATAATCACAAGGAGCTAGAAATGGAAACATAAATGTCATATTTCTAAACTCTGATAGAATCTCTGGAGTAAGATTATAACCGTTAGAATTAAGTTTGCACGCAAATTCCAAATGGTTCTTTTTTGCTATATCATATACTTGATTACACAATTTGATCACGACATCAGGAAATAATAAAGGTTCTCCCCCTATAATATTTAGGTGGATTGTCTTATATGTACTAAGATCACTATTATCTATAACTCTTAAAAACTCCTTGATTGTGTCTTCAGATATTCTTTTTCGTGATTCCCAAGATGCTTGATAACAAAACTGGCAAGTAAAATTGCAACTTGTGGTTATTTCAACAGTAAGATATAATGTACTATCAAAGTTCAACCTTTGTACATCATAAATTTTACACAATTTTGCTTGTTCATCTTGCTCATTTTCGACAACATACCCCAATTCTTTCAATAATGATATATCCGAAGCTGGAACACTTTGAATCCATTCAGAAATTGGATACATTGGAGACTTAATCTTTATGATAGAACCATTTATGGTATTATACAATAAGTGTGGCTCACTTTCATTTATAGGAATAATATATTTACTTAATTTCATAAAAAATCTAATTAAAGGCCTGAGGAAGCCTAAACTATAGGCTCCTCAGACCATAGAACCAATTAGTCAATACACTTTTCATCACAGAGACTTGAATGGTTCTCTTCCTGGATAATAACCTCAAACAATTCGTTCATGGTGATTACTTTTTTTGAGTTCTTATGTACACTAAAAACTCGTACAACAATAGCTATGTACACTTGCCATATTTTAAAGACGCGCTTTAATTACTCTTATGATTTCCATATCAACTGGTCTACTTTGTTTGTTATCATTAAATAAGTCGTCATAGTATTCTACTATCAAATTTGAAATTTCTGACATTTTATCTTTCTGATAAGTTTCTTGTGAAGTCAAATACTTATTCAATTGATAAGATATTAATACATCTTTAAAGACCCGTTTTTCTGCAACATCCATTCGGAGAAAATCTGAAACGGATAGAATATAATCAATAGATGTAATGTTAAAATTATGCTTCCTAAATTTTTCTATAATATTTGTTTCATCATAGCCTTGTGGCTGAATTAGTTCCGTCAAGTCCAGATTTTTAGTTTTATTGAAACATATTTGCAGAATTTGAGGTTCCCAAAATATTGGATGATGAACTGTTTGTGGAGTTATACTCATTATTATTAGTTCTCCTGTAGGTGATATCAATCTTCTATTGCAGTCAAAGAAAGTAGTCTCATCCATATACTCCATTATGGTATGAGATAAAACATAATCATAAGAAATGTCTTCTTTAATAGTTCTTGCGTCCGCTTGGATAAATCTGCACTTAGAATTATATCGATTGGCATAATCAATAAAGTCATGATCAATGTCAAATCCAGATACATTAACAAGTGGATTTAATTCTTTAATTCTTTCACAAAGCACACCTGTTCCACATCCAATCTCAATTAATGATGAATGTTCATTCAAATTAAAAATCGGAATCAATGCTCTCATTGTTTCATCACGAAAACGCCAATGACGATGTTTGGTTAAAAAATCAGGTGTATGAATATTATTTGCCCACGAGACCATTGTAATACTGGGTTTGAATATTTTGAATTTTCTTCTCTAACGCAACAATATCTACAAAATGACAATCTTCTGAAATTTTACATTTCTTACAATCAAAACATTCTGGAATGTTTAATTGATTTATAACTGCATACGGATTATCTATAATTTTTACTATGAGTGGATTGTCGATGTCATCCTTATTAAACGAGTGATTATTTGCACACTTGTATAAACATTTTTTTAATTGTACTAATAACTTTGGGGAAATATTTTGCGATGATTCTATGCCTTTTATCAGTGTGTCTATCAAATGAAAAGCAGCAGCATATTCTTTTTTTGCTATTGCAATCATAGCCTCCGCCAAATGAGTGTACATTTGATTATCTTTATTCCTATTCCAAGGATTTAACCATATGGTTAGATTGGTGTGTTTTAAGTTTGTAAATACAGATTTCTTGTATGTGTTTATTATTGCATCCTTTAAATGATATCGCGACTCAATATATGTAAATTCACTTGTTTTATTGTCCATGATATTTTTTCTTCTGTCTGAATCAATTTGCACATCACTTATTTGAGGTATGTAAATCGTAAACGCTGGAAAGTTCAAAAAACTATTGTCCTTTACAAATGTTTTATATCCTTTATTTTCAAGCCATATTTTCCAAAATTCTAATTCCTCCTTATATGTTTTAAAATCTTTGTGTGGAAATGAATTGTTTTGTGGAAAATCGGATAATAAATACATAGGGAAACGACCCGTTCCATTATGTCGACATTTTAAATAATCATCATAATTGCTTTTCACACCATGCATTTGTTCCTTCAGTAAATACGACATTGCATTTTCGCCCTGTAACGTCTCCGTATAGCACCTTTCTAAAGCTGTAATAATATTAAAATCGGCTCCTAAACGATATGTATAAGCACCATCAGTTTTTCTAATAATTAAAAGACCTATTACAGGGTAATCTTCTCCTAAAGACCAATCATGAATTCTTATTTCATATAGATTTTTAAGAGTGTTTATTTTGTTATAAATCTCAGTAGAAGTAAACAATTCTATTGATAATTGATTAGGCTGGGGATTCTCTGAGAAGATTTTCCATAAAATGTATCGTTCGACAATTTCATTCAACCCTTGACATAAAGCTTCTTCTTTTGAGTTTCCAGCACACATTCCTGTTGAGCCACAAGCAGCCCTATAATATCCAACAGGTATGACCTCTTTCTCTCCATTATTTAAATTTATAAAAGGTGCGCAAATCCCATTATTCTCAGAAAATAACTCATCAGGGAAATACAAAAAATCCAATTCAATATCATTATTATTCAATACATCACGAAAACCTTTATCGATAATTGAATTACAATATTTTGATGCATATTTTAATCCATCTCTAAATAAAGACTTATTTTGGAGTCTTTCCATAAGTTCGGCATACGCACTAGCAAGGGCATATTCTTTAGTCATGCCTTTCCCGTTAGTACCTATGTCAAATAATTTCATGTGATTATTAATAATACGAACTCTACATGAGAAATCAGATCCTATATTGCTGTACCATTGAACATCTGTCTGAATTTCTAATTCTGACAATATTGTTTTAATGCGCTCAACAGTATCTTTGGGATTACATTCTTTATACCTAGATCTAGTGTACATAAATACGAATATATTAACTTTATGGCTTAATCATTGTTAAACTTCTCAGTTGTAATATTTTGTTATGTATTGTACGCTAATATAAGCGTATGAGTTGTTGTATTTAATTTTTGCAAAACCATTTGAAATATCATAGACATCAACAATTGCATTACGTTGGATAGTTCCAATTATTTGAGATGAAGAATTGGGGGATTTTCGCACATTCAAAAAAGTATTTGCAGTACATTTATAGCGAGTTGTCGTGGGTATATTGGTCGTAGTGTTTACAACGCGAGGTTCTTTAGGTTGAAACGACCAATCATTAACATTATAGAATAATACTCCAAGCGATATAGCAATTGTTATTAGTAGCACATACGCATTATAGAAAATTAATCCGAGAATAAAAATCGGTATTCTCAATACATACATCATTATTCCTGTTATTATCAAACCTCCGTAGTACATAGCCAGATATCCAATAATAGCGTAACCAACGAAGGACCAAAAACCTTCATCAATCCAAACCACAATAGCTCCTATTATAGCAACAGCACAGGCAAGGAAAAAAACACCAATAGCAATATTGTTAGATAAGGCTTCTGTATTATCTCTTAACCATTCACCTATATCTTCTATAAAACTATTAAACCTATTCCATATATTAGGCCTTCCATATGATGAGCTAGAAGGAACATATGTGGAAGTAAAACTAGATAACGGTTGAGGTCTATAGTTGTTATTTTTTAATCGTCCATATTGATCAAACTCTGCCATATCATTCAGATATTTGAACTCTCCATAGGTCATATATAATGCTTCAAGCAAATGGTCTAAATCACTTGCCTTCATATCCTCCATTCGGTCATCATCAAAGTTTACATAGGCAAAGTCAATCCCCTTTTGCTTAAGGAACATTTCGCATAATGTTGATTTTCCACATCGTCTGACACCTATCACAACCTGAGCTCGATTGCTCTTTAAGTCAAGTTGTGATTCTTCAGGACGTGGGCACAACTCCGAGTAATCATTCGCTAGCAACTCCTCACGCTGGTCTGCTACTATTGATAGTAATGTCTGAGTATTCATAATTCATATTATTTTACTGCAAAAAAAATTCTATTTCCATAAAACAGCAAATTTTCCGTAATCTATTTCCATAAATAATGCGATTTGTTTATTTCTATTTCCATAAATAGTGCAAATTATCATTTTCTATTTCCATAAATTCACTCTTCGGTACAAAATCTATTTCAAATTTGGCACATCATTTATAACTCCTCACGACCTCTTTTCACCCCAAAATCCACCCTTCAAAACGCCCCAACTATGACATCTGATGACACGTTATGACGTGTATAGACCGATTTGAAAATCAATGGATTAAGTGCTATATATTCGCAGTCGAAATCACTTTTTGTATAACTAAAAAACATTTCGACGTATGAAGAAAAAAGTATTATTCGCAGCAGCATTTATGCTCGCAACAGTAGGTGCTTATGCACAGGGTAACGGTATCGCAGGTATCACCGAGGCTACCAACATGGTAACATCGTATTTCGATCCCGGTACCAAGTTGATTTACGCAGTGGGAGCCGTAGTCGGTCTTATCGGCGGCGTGAAGGTCTATTCGAAGTTCTCTTCGGGCGACCCCGACACCTCGAAGACCGCAGCCTCTTGGTTCGGTGCCTGTATCTTCCTGATTGTAGCCGCCACTATCTTACGTTCATTCTTCCTCTAATATGGCGGTCTATCAAATCAACAAAGGGATTGGTCGTAGCCCCGAGTTCAAGGGGCTACGCAGCCAATACCTCTTCATCTTCGCCGGCGGTCTGCTAGCCATACTCATTGCCTTTATGGTGCTGTATATGGCAGGCGTGAACCAATGGATATGTATCGCACTGGGAATCATCTCCGCTTCGGTACTTGTCTGGGCGACCTTCCACCTGAATGCCAAGTATGGCGAGTGGGGCTTGATGAAGATGCAGGCTGCAAAGAACCATCCCCGCTACATCATCAACCGCAAGCGATTCTTGCGATTGACAATTCCTAACCTCAAAAACAGAAAGTCATGAGAAATGTAATGAAAGCAGCTACCCTCGAAAGCAAGTTCCCGATTCTGTCGGTTGAGCACGACTGCATCATCAGCAAAGATGCCGACATCACGGTCTGCTATCGTGTGGAGCTTCCCGAACTCTTCACCGTCACACAGGCGGAGTATGAGGCGATACACTCGGCGTGGGCCAAGGCGGTCAAGGTCTTGCCGAATTACAGTATCGTGCATAAGCAGGACTTCTTCATTGAGGAGAGCTACACACCCGAGTTGCAAAAGGAAGACCTCAGTTTTCTGTCTCGCTCCTTTGAGCGACATTTCAACGAGCGTCCTTACCTGAAGCATACTTGTTATCTGTTCCTTACTAAGACCACCAAGGAGCATAGCCGCACGACCAGCAGCTTCAATGCCCTTACCCGTGGTTTCATCATCCCGAAGGAGATGCAGGACAAGGAGGCGGTGAGCCGATTCCTGGAGTGTTGCGAGCAGTTCGAGCGTATCATCAACGACAGCGGATTCATCACGCTCACTCGTCTTACGGGCGATGAGATTACAGGCACGGAGTCAACTGCGGGCATCATCGAGAAATACTTCTCGCTCTCGCAGGAGGATACCACCTGCTTGCAGGACATCACCCTCGGAGCTGGCGAGATGAAGATTGGTGACAACTACCTCTGCCTGCATACGCTCTCCGATCCCGAAGACCTGCCGACAAGCGTAGCCACCGACAGCCGTTACGAGCGTCTCTCAACAGACCGTAGCGATTGCCGCCTCTCGTTTGCCGCACCTATCGGAGTGTTGCTCACCTGCAACCACATCGTGAACCAGTACCTCTTCATCGATGACTCTGCGGAGATGCTGCGTAAGTTCGAGCAGACAGCACGCAATATGCACTCGTTATCGCGTTACAGCCGCTCCAACCAGATTAACCGCGAGTGGATTGAAGAGTACCTGAACGAGGCACATAGTCAGGGGCTCACGGCTATCCGTGCCCACTGCAATGTCTTCGCGTGGAGCGATGACAGAGAAAAACTTAAGCGTGTGAAGAATGATGTAGGCAGTCAGCTCGCCTTGATGGAGGCCAAGCCCCGACACAATACGGTGGATACACCTACCTTGTTCTGGGCGGCTATCCCCGGCAATGCGGGCGACTTCCCTGCCGAGGAGTCCTTCTACACCTTTATCGAGCAGGCACTATGCCTCTTCATTGAGGAGACCACAGGACAGGATTCACTCTCTCCGTTCGGTATGCGTATGGTGGACCGCTTGACGGGCAAGCCTATCCATCTGGATATTTCGGATTTGCCTATGAAGCGTGGTATCATCACCAACCGCAACAAGTTCATCCTCGGTCCTTCGGGCAGTGGAAAGTCCTTCTTCACCAACCATATGGTAAGGCAGTATTACGAGCAAGGTACGCATGTGTTGCTTGTCGATACGGGTAACTCTTATCAGGGGTTGTGCAACCTTATCAATGCCCGTACAGGTGGCGAGGACGGCATCTACTTCACCTACGAGGAGAGTGATCCGATAGCTTTCAATCCTTTCTATGTCGAGGACGGTGTGTTCGACATTGAGAAGAAGGAGTCCATCAAGACACTTATCCTCACGCTGTGGAAAAGGGACGATGAGCCACCGACAAGAGCCGAGGAGGTGGCGCTCTCCAATGCGGTGAATCTTTTCTTGGAGCGTATTCGTGCCGACAAGAGCATCAAGCCCTCGTTCAACACCTTCTATGAGTTTATCCGTGACGAGTATCAGGAGATACTTAAAGAGAAGCGTACACGCGAGAAAGACTTCGATGTGTGGGGATTCCTCAATGTCTTGGAGCCGTACTACAAGGGTGGCGAGTATGATTTCCTCCTGAACTCCGACAAGCAGCTGGACCTCTTGAACAAGCGGTTTATCGTCTTCGAGTTGGATAACATCAAGGACAACAAAGTACTCTTCCCGATAGTGACCATCATCATTATGGAGACCTTCATCAACAAGATGCGAAGATTGAAGGGCATCCGCAAGATGATACTCTTGGAAGAGGCTTGGAAAGCCATCAGCAAGGAGGGCATGGCCGAGTACCTGAAGTACCTCTTCAAGACCGTGCGTAAGTTCTTCGGTGAGGCAGTTGTGGTAACGCAGGAGGTTGAGGATATTATCTCTTCCTCTATCGTCAAGGGTACCATCATCAACAACAGCGACTGCAAGATTCTCCTCGACCAGCGTAAGTATGTGAACAAGTTCGATGAGATACAGACACTTCTCGGACTCACCGACAAGGAGCGTGCACAGATTCTCTCCATCAACCTCTCCAATGCTCCCGGCAGGAAGTACAAGGAGGTGTGGATAGGTCTTGGCGGAGCACAGTCGGCAGTCTATGCCACGGAGGTATCTCCCGAAGAGTATTACTGCTACACTACCGAGGAGACCGAGAAACTGGAGTTGCAGCGGCTCACCGAGAAGTTGGACGGCAACATCGAGCTCGCCATCAAGCAGCTTGCCGAGAGCAAGCGAAACAAGTAACCCATTTATTCACCATTTAATTCGTAACAGTATGAGATTGAAAATTTTTATGCTCTGTCTGGTGGCTCTCTTTGTCAGCCAGACATCGAGGGCGCAGTGGGTGGTGACAGACCCCGGCAACCTCGCACAAGGCATCATCAATGCCACGAAGAACATCGTGCACACATCCTCTACGGCAAGTACGATGATTCAGAACTTCCAGGAGACAGTAAAGATCTATAAGCAGGGCAAGGAGTACTACGATGCTCTGAAGAAGGTGAAGAACCTTGTCCGCGATGCACGCAAGGTACAGCAGACAATCCTGCTTGTAGGCGACATCACCGACATCTATGTGAACAGCTTTGAGCGTATGCTCAACGACCCCTACTTCACGGTGGAGGAACTCAGTGCCATTGCTCTGGGATATACAAAACTGCTCGAAGAGAGTGCCCACCTCTTGAATGACCTTAAATCGGTGGTCAATGAGAACGGGCTCTCGATGAGCGACAAGGATAGAATGGATATCATCGACAAGTGTTATAGCGAGATGCTCCAGTACCGTGGACTTGTGCAGTACTACACCAACAAGAATATCGGAGTGTCCTACCTCAGAGCGAAGAAGCAGAACGATGTTGACCGTGTGATGTCCCTCTACGGCTCGCCGAGTGAACGCTATTGGTAAACCTGAAACCCTACGACTATGGTACTATTAGCAGTAAACTTTGACAATCTGCATCAGATACTCCAGAGTCTGTATGTGGATATGATGCCCCTCTGTTCGCAGATGACGGGTGTCGCCAAAGGACTTGCCGGATTAGGTGCTCTCTTTTACGTTGCCTATCGTGTCTGGCAGTCGTTGGCAAGAGCCGAGCCTATAGATGTCTTTCCGCTCCTGCGTCCCTTTGCTCTCGGACTGTGTATCATGTTCTTCCCGACATTGGTGTTAGGCACACTCAACAGCGTGATGTCGCCCATAGTGACGGGAACACACAGAATCCTTGAAACGCAGACCTTCGATATGAACGAGTATCGCAGGCAGAAGGACAAGCTGGAGTTTGAGGCGATGAAACGCAATCCCGAAACGGCCTACCTCGTGGATAAGGGGTCTTTTGACAACAAGCTCGATGAACTCGGTGCGCTGGATGCGATTGAGGCTTGCGGAATGTATGTGGACCGTGCGATGTACAATATGAAAAAGGCTGTTCAGAACTTCTTCCGTGAACTGTTGGAGCTGATGTTCAATGCCGCAGCACTTGTCATAGACACGCTGAGAACATTTTTCCTCATCGTCCTCTCGATACTCGGACCCATATCCTTTGCGATATCTTGTTGGGACGGTTTCCAAGCCTCACTCACGCAGTGGTTTGTCCGATACATAAGCATCTATCTGTGGCTACCCGTGAGCGACCTTTTCAGCAGCGTGCTTGCACGCATACAGGTACTGATGCTACAGAAGGACATTGAGCAGTTGTCCGATCCCAACTTCATCCCTGACGGGTCGAATGCGGTCTATATCACCTTCCTCATTATCGGCATCATCGGATATTTCACCATTCCGACAGTGGCCAACTGGATAATCCAGGCTGGCGGCGGTGCAGGTAACTACGGTAGGAACGTGGCACAGACAGCGAGCCGCACGGGAAGTATCGCAGCAGGTGCGACAGGTGCCGCCATCGGCAACATCGCAGGAAGATTACTTAAACGATAACCTATTAAACAGTATTCAAATGGAATTCAAATCACTTAAAAACATCGAGACCGGCTTCAGACAGATACGCTTCTTCGGCATTGCCTACCTCTTTGTCTGTGCTTCGCTTGTGGGCTTCTCACTTTGGAAGGCATACAGCTTTGCCGAGGCGCAACGACAGAAGATATATGTCCTTGACGAGGGCAAGTCGCTGATGCTGGCTCTATCTCAGGACTTGGAGCAGAACCGTCCTGTGGAGGCAAGGGAGCATGTGAAGCGTTTCCACGAACTCTTCTTCACGCTTGCACCCGACAAGAGTGCCATTGAGGGTAATATCCAGAGGGCAATGTTTCTGAGCGACCGCTCGGCATATGAGCACTACAGCGACCTTGCGGAGCAGGGATATTACAACCGTATCATCTCGGGCAATGTATCGCAGCGTATCGAAGTGGATAGCATAAGCTGCAACTTCAACCACTATCCCTACGAGGTGGTGACATACGCAAGGCTATCCATCATCCGCGAGAAGAGTATCACAGAGCGTAGCCTTGTAACCAAAGGGCGACTGCTCAACTCTACACGCAGCGACAACAACCCTCACGGATTCATCTTCGAGGCGTTCCGTGTGGTGGAGAACAAGGACCTGAGAGTCTATGACAGATAACCTAATTATTCACCATTAACATTTATAGCGATGAAAAAGTACATTCAAAAAATCAAGGATTCAATCAACAAGTCTTGGAACAACAAGACATCAAAGACCAAACGCCTTATCATCTACGGCCTCTTGCTGGCATATATGGGATTTGCCCTCTATGTAATCTTTATGCCTGCTCCCGATTACAGGTATGAGGAGTATGTCAGAAGTGAGCCGCCCGCCACCAACCTGATTATCGAGGAGGAGGCAACTCCTACCGACAGCCTCTCGGATGAGAAGATACGGGAGATGGAAGAGTTCTTTAACCAATTTAATTCAGAGAGCTATGAGTAACGATGCAAATGCTCTGAAAAGAAAGGAGCAAATCAAGAAGTGGCTTATATATGCCGGAATGGGACTTCTATTCCTCGTTTCCATGTATTTCATCTTCAAGCCTTCAAAGGAGCAGGTGCAGGCAGAACAGCAGAAGGTGGGCTTCAATGCCGACCTTCCCGATCCGCGAGGTGCAGGTATCGAGGCGGACAAGATTGCTGCATATGAGTTGGAGGATATGCGTGTCAAGCAGGAGCAGAAGATGCGTACCCTTGAGGACTTCACGGCAATGACCACCGATGACGAGGAGGAAGAGGTGGTCGAGATACCCGAAGAGCCGAGATACACAGGCGGTGGCGGTTCATCCTATCGTAGTGGCAGTAGCAGTCGGAGCAATTCGTTCTCCACATCCACATCTGCTTACAACGATATCAACGCCACACTCGGCAGTTTCTACGAGCAGCCACGTGAGGATCCCGAAAAGGAGGCTCTGAAAGCGGAGCTTGAGGAGCTGAAGCAGTCGATGGCACAACAGCAGAACAGCCAACCGACATATGCCGACCAGGTGGCACTCTTGGAGAAGTCATACGAGCTTGCAGCGAAGTACATGCCCGGCAACGCAGCCAGTACCTCCGAGGGCGTAGCCGAGGAGGTTGAGACTACCACACGAAGCGGCAAGGCGAAGGCTCAACCCGTAGGTCATGTAACGACTCCCGTAGTGTCGGCACTCGCTCAGCCTGTGAGCGACTCGGTGATGATAGCACGGATGGCACAATCCGTAGGCGGTGGCTTTCACACTGCCGTAGGCGAAGCACCGAAGCAGACAGCACGGAACACCATCAAGGCGTGTGTGCATGGCGACCAGACCATCACGAGCGGTCAGAGCGTGCGGCTCAGACTCTTGGAGGCGATGCGTGTCGGGAAGTATGTACTGCCACGAAACACCCTCATCACGGGTGAAGGCAGCATCAAAGGCGAAAGACTCGACATCGAGATTCTTCAGGTGGAGCATAACGGAACAATCATTCCCGTAGAACTTACCGTCCACGACAATGACGGACAGGCGGGAATCTTCATACCCGGCTCCATGGAGGCAAGTGCAGCAAAGGAGATGGCAGCAAATCTGGGACAGAACCTCGGAACGAGCATATCCATCACCAACCAGTCTGCCGGAGATCAACTGCTATCCGAAGTAGGTCGTGGTGCCATACAGGGCGTGTCGCAGTACATCTCCAAGAAGATGCGTGAAGAGAAGGTACACCTCAAATCAGGATATACCCTGATGCTTTATCAAAACAATCAATAACCTATTAAAACATTAAAGACATGAAAAAGATTTTTGTAATGCTTGCCCTCACGATGGGCGTTGTAAGTGCCAATGCACAGTCGGTTGATTCAATCGCAGTAACCAACACTGTAGCCGGTGATGTTACCCTCACTACGGACATCTATCCGCAGCAGGAGGATGGCGACATCTATCACGGTCTGACAAAGAAACTGACCTTTGACCGTATGATACCTCCTTACGGCTTGGAAGTGACATACGACAAGACTACCCACATCATCTTTCCTGCGGCAGTACGCTATGTCGATCTTGGCTCGCCTAACCTTATCGCAGGCAAGGCCGACGGCTCGGAGAATGTGATTCGTGTGAAGGCTACGGTAAAGAACTTCCGCGATGAGACCAATATGTCGGTGATTACCGAGAGCGGCAGTTTCTACACCTTCAATGTGAAGTACTCGGATGAGCCTCTGCTCCTGAATATCGAGATGAAGGACTTTATTCACGATGGCAGTGAGGTAAACCGTCCCAACAATGCTCTCGACATCTATTTGCAGGAGCTTGGCAGTGAGTCGCCGAAGTTGGTACACCTTATCAGCAAGGCTATCCACAAGGACAACAAACGCCACATCAAGCACATCGGCAGCAAGGCATTCGGCATCCAGTATCTGTTGCGTGGACTCTACACCCACAATGGTTTGCTCTACTTCCATACGCAGGTGAAGAACACATCGAATGTACCATACGAGGTGGACTTTGTGACCTTCAAGATTGTGGATAAGCAGGTGATGAAGCGTACAGCCATTCAGGAGCAGGTCATCTTCCCTCTGCGTGCATACGATTATGCCACAACCGTTGCGGGCAACAAGGATGAGCGTACCGTATTTGTGTTCGACAAGTTCACCATTCCTGCCGACAAGGTGCTTGTGGTGGAGATGCACGAGAAGAGCGGTGGCAGACACCAGACCTTCACCGTGGAGAGTGAGGATATCGTAAGAGCAAAGGTAATCAACGAACTTAAAGTGAAGTAACTATGAAGAAGTATCTGTTTCTACTTGTTGCAGTCGTATCGCTTGCCCTGTCGCCAGGGCAGGCATACGCCCAGCGTTATCTCCCGAAGATGATGGGTGTGGAACTCAGAGGAGGCTTTGTAAACGGTTCTAAATCTCCGCTTAACTACTATACGGGAATAGCGATGTCGGGATATACCAAGAAGGCTAACCGCTGGGTGGTGGGTGCAGAGTATCTGCTCAAGAACTACGACTATCGGGGTACATCCATTCCGCGTGCCCAGTTTACAGCCGAGGGCGGTTACTACCTGAAGTTCCTGTCTGATCCTACAAAGACCTTCTTCCTCTCCATCGGTGGCTCTGCATTGGCAGGCTACGAAACGGTGAATTGGGGCGACAAGATGCTGCACGACGGCTCTACGCTGCTTGCCAAGGATGCCTTTATCTATGGCGGTGCCATTACCCTTGAATTGGAGAGTTATATAACAGACCGTATTGTCCTGCTTGCAAATGTGCGTGAGCGTGTACTCTGGGGAGGCTCACTCAGTAAGTTCAGCACTCAGTTCGGTTTAGGTGTCAAGTTTATTATCAATTAAAATTAAAAGCGTTATGAAAAAGTTATTTTCCTATATGATGGTTTGCGGTGCCATGATGACCGCAGTATTGGGCTTCACATCTTGCGAGGATGACCTCGATGTTCAGCAAGCCTATCCTTTTACAGTTGAGACAATGCCTGTACCCAAGCGATTGGTGCAGGGCGAGACAGCAGAGATACGCTGTGAGATTGTGCGTGAGGGGTATTTCTCCGATACTCGCTACACAATCCGTTACTTCCAGCCCGATGGCGAGGGAACATTGAGAATGGATGACGGTATGGTATTACTCCCGAATGACCGCTATCCGCTTGACAGAGATGTATTCCGTCTGTACTACACCTCGGAGTGTGAGGATCAGCAGACGATAGATGTCTATTTCGAGGACAATCACGACCAGCTCTATCAGCTCACATTCACGTTCAATAACGAGGCGAAGGAGGAAGAGGATACCACAGAAGGTAATACGATTACTCCCATAGGAACCATCGTTACTCCAATCAACATCAATCCTTAACCAACGGTGGCAGGCACTCGCTTGTCGGGTGTCTGCCGCCATAACCAATCGCAAAAAGAGAATCTATGAGAATAAAGTTGATGATTATATGTCTGACATTGCTTTGCGGATATGCCAACGCACAGACACGAGGTGGCGACTCTTCGCCACCACTGCCCAAAGAGATTTCAGCGGAACTGTTCGACAAGGCGGTAGCACTTATCAAGGAGTTTGAGGGCTGGCACTCGGCGAAACACTATCCATACATCGGTTATGGTCATAAACTGCTTCCACAAGAAAACCTGACAGCTGATATTACCGAAGCACAGGCCGATTCGTTGCTCAGAGCCGACCTATTGGAGCGATACAAATATTTCCGACAGTATGGGAAAGATGCTCTGCTGCTAACGGTATTGGCTTACAATGTGGGACATTCACGCTTGCTGGGCTATGGCAAACGTCCGAAGAGTAACCTTATCAAGAAAATAGAGTCAGGCAACAGGGATATCTACGAGGAGTATATCTCTTACCGCTGCTACAAAGGTAAGCCAATCCCCAGTATCGAACGTCGCAGAAAACGAGAGTTTCAATTGCTGTATATCCAGTAGCCGTTATTTAAAGAGCCTTCCCTTATGCAATTGAGAGAAGGCTCTTATTGTAAAACAAAGATTAATTGAATATACTATGGTGTCTATAAAATTAAAATTCAGACCTTCAACTATTGAAGGGAAAGCAGGTAGTCTATACTACCAAGTGATTTATATGCGAAAAGTTCGGCAAATTGCAACGAACTTTCGAATTACCCAAAGTGAATGGAATCCTGAGTTGGAAGATCTTATCATTAAGGATGATGACTCGTCTCGTGCAAATTATTTGCAGTATATACAGAATTATATAGAATACGACAAGAAGTGTTTCAATCGTATTGTAAAGAAATTGACCATCTCAGATTCTCCATTTACCGTTGATACGATTGTAGATGAGTTTCATAAGCAATCATTTGAAATTACTTTGTTTTCGTATATGGAAAAAATGATAGCAAAACTTTGGAGACAAGGACAATATCGCACAAGTGAAACATATCAAGCTACCCTTAACAGTTTTAGAAAGTTTAGAGAAGGTGTAGATGTTTGTTTTGATGACATTGATTCGGAGATGCTAATTTCGTATGAGTATCATTTAAGAGCGAAGGAGTTGGCACCGAACACAATCTCTTTCTATATGAAACGCTTGCGTGCGGTATATAATAATGCAGTGGAAGATGGTTATGTGGAGAATAAGAATCCATTCAAGAAGGTATTTACCTCCTCGGAAAAAACAATAAAAAGAGCTATTCCGTTGAAGTTCGTTCGTAAATTGAAAGATTTGGATTTGAGCAATTCTCCATCCAAGAGTTTTGCTCGTGATATGTTCCTGTTCAGTTTCTACACACGAGGAATGGCATTTGTGGATATGGCATACTTACAGAAAAAGAATCTGAAAGATAATGTGCTTACATACCGAAGAAAGAAAACAGGACAATTACTCTCAATCCGTTGGGAGGATTGTATGGAAAACATTGTTGGTCAGTATTCGTCTTTGACTTCTCCGTATCTTATATCAATCATTAAAGATCCTGCCGGAAATACACGAAAACAGTATCATAATGTCTTGACACTTATAAATCATAACTTAAAAGCGATTGGTAAAGAGTTAGGTTTGACTTTGCCTTTAACAATGTATGTAGCACGACATTCATGGGCGAGTATTGCCAGAGATGAGGGTATTCCAATATCTGTAATCAGCGAAGGTATGGGACATGATTCAGAGAGTACTACACAAATATACCTTGCTTCATTGGAAACTCAGGTGATAGACAAAGCCAACAAGAAAATACTGAAATTATTATGAAAGCGAATATTGCTGCTTTTTAGAGGAGTTCGGGAGCGAGCTCCTTTTTTTGTACTGCTATACTTACAATTTGTTAGTCAAAACAATCTATCTCCTAACAGGAGATAATAATCCATAGTGCAAAATTAAGAAAAATATTCCATTTGGGCACACCTGAAACGAACAAAAATTAACATTGCCCCAAAAAAATCTAATAAATGTTGGAGGTTGTTTAGCTACTCAATAAGAATTTGATGGCTAAAGCATTATGATTTAATAACATATTCAAGTTTTATATCTCCTGTTAGGAGATGCAAAATACAGAGTTATGGGTACGAGCAAAAGTAATCTTAATTCTTGCGGGGAATCGCTTGTCAATGGGACAAACGACCGCGAAGCGTGCCCAAAGCGATGGATTGCGGTGCTTGTTCAAGTAAATTGTGAAAAGAGAACTGCTACTTATTTGAACAAAGTCGGCTACGAAACTTACATTCCAACACAGCAAGAGGTACACCAATGGAGCGATCGAAAGAAAAAAGTTGATCGATTGATTATGCCTATGGTAGTTTTTGTTCGAGCAACAGTGCGAGAAGAAGAGTGGCTTCGCATCCAATCGTACATTCACAAACTTATAGCTCTACCCGGTACGGACGAAGACAAGAAAGGATTTGCTACAACAATTCCAGATTGTCAGATTGAAAGATTAAAGTTTTTGCTTGAGAATGCAGAAACAGAAGTGATGATTGTTGGCAACTTCAAAGTTGGCGATTCTGTCCGCGTAACATCTGGCCCATTGAAGGGACTTGAGGGTGTAGTTGGTGAAGTTAATGAAAAAAGTTCTGTTGTAGGTATTCAGATTGATGGACTTGGTTATGCATGTGTAAGAATTCAAAAGACAAATATTAACATTATCTAAATTCTAGCAAATATGGCAAGCTTATTTATTCCTCAAGGTTATTTGGCTTCTGATAATGATGCCGCAGCAAAAATCCGCGCAAGCCTAGCTAAAGACCTAAAAGAAGGGAAACCCGTAGAGATAGCATCATCAGGAGATGTTATGGGACAGAATGGTGAACAGAAAAAACTCGTAACGCAACCAGGTAAATTAGCAGCAGATAATGATGCCGCAGCAAAAATCCGTGCAAGCCTAGCTAAAGACCTAAAAGAGGGAAAACCTGTAGAGATAGCATCTTCGGGAGATGTTATGGGACAAAATGGTGAGCAGAAAAAACTCGTAACGCAACCAGGTAAATTAGCAACAGATAATGATGCCGCAGCAAAAATCCGTGCAAGCCTAGCTAAAGACCTAAAAGAGGGAAAACCTGTAGAGATAGCATCTTCGGGAGATGTTATGGGACAAAATGGTGAGCAGAAAAAGTTAGTAACACAGCCAGGCAAATTGGCAAGTTATCAATGGTATGATAGGGAACCACAAAGATTAAGAGATGAAATTGAGGGAATGAATCATTTCTTTCCTCAATTTAAATTATACAAAATGGATGATGGACGATATTATTGGAGAGGAACCCTGCGTCCAAATGTTTTGCCTAATGGCTGGGCATGGGAAGTTGCTGCAATTTACAACAATGACCACCCTGCACCTGTAATGGGAGGTTCAGTTCGAGTAGTATTATTAAATCCATCTATTGATACCGTAATTAATGCATTGGGATGGAGACCGCATCATCTATTATATTGTCCTAAAGATGGTACATATCTCTGTACAACGCGTGCAGAAGATATGAGTTATGGTACCCAATATGAAACTACAGCTGTACAAACTTTAACATGGGCAATTAAATGGTTAACAGCCCTTGAGTTGGTATTGACAGGTGACATGTCTAAAGAATTATTTAATAGTCCCAATGGAATATAATTGTGTTATGATTACTCATGTTATTTTTACTAAAAGAGCATTCAATGCAATTATTACAGAGACAATAGATAAAAATCCTGTTGAAACAGGGGGAATATTTATTGGATACTTGCTTGATAATGGCGTTTGTATAGTTGTGGAAACTATACCGCCTGGAATTAAAACAGTAAATCAAAGAGCGTATTTTGAATATGATGCAGATTTTATAAACTACCTATCAAATGTTATAGCAAAGCAATATGTAGGGAATTTACATGTTTTAGGTTTATGGCATCGACACCCTGGAAGCATGGATTCATTTTCCACAACGGACGATGGTACGAATATCCTATTTGCTAGAAATAACGGTAAGTATGGAGCGATATCTGCCCTTGTTAATTGCGACCCCAAACTAAGATTAACCATGTACCATGTTGATTCCAATTGTAGGTATACACCTATTGATTGGAGTGTTGATGATGGTATTATTCCAGCAGACTTTTTAAAATTACATTATGAAGATGCATCAAATCTCCCTATTTTAGGAGAACAATTACATAATTTGAATACCGCTATTCCAACATCTTCTAATGATAATAAGAGCAATGATCTCGTTGAGGATTCTATGTGTCAATCTCCTGAAACAGAAACACCTAATTATACTATTGCAGATGCAATTGATGATTTTTGCATAATAATTAAAAAACTCATTTATAAGGCATAATTACAAACCAACTATCACGGCACTTTATGAATGCAGCAGAAATTATATCTCGCGTCAAAGAATCTATATTAAGCGAGGTTCAAAACAATCCAACAATTATGCAATGTGTAAAAGAAATTTCTCTTGTAAGATCAAATGTGCATATGCATTACGAAAACGGAACAGCAGGAGAGATTTTCAATCTTATAGTTGTAGATAGGAAGTTTGGTAAATGCTATAAAATCAGAAATCTATTCACTGATTCTGATTGTGAAAAATTATCCATAATTCTTGAAACTACATTTAGAGAATTATATAAAACTCTTGAGATAATTAAGTCTGGGGCAAACACTGAAGACATATATTTAGAATCGCCCATATGGCATTTCAAATGTGCACCCATAAATCCCAATGACATTTCCGAGATAGATTTAAGTAAAATGGAATTGATATTCAAATTATAACATTTAATAAACATGAACTTACCCATTATAGAATCTGCTAACCTGGGACTGAATACGAAACAAACAGGGAAAGTTATATTTCCATCACAAATATATGATGAGAAATATATTGGTCCATTGTATGGATATTATATTTCAGAAACAAATGTATTTAATCTTATCCCACTTGATTCACCTGATAAAATTAAAGATGATAAGAGATGTTCATTATTAGGATATGTTTTACCAGTCAATCCATTAAAGTCTATTTTAAACGAAAATCAGTTGTTTGATACAGAAAATACAGATAAAGATGGATTGAGGCGATTAACTTCTCTTATAGAAAAGAGAGAAACATTACAAAATGACGAATGCATTTCTGTAAATAAGAATGACTATTTGAATACAATTCAAAAAAGATTACTTTCTGAATTAGTGAATATATTGAAGTTTAACGACTTATTGCCTTCCATCTTAGAGTGGGTTGATTATATTTTTGGAACTGACAAAAATATATCAAGTAACTTGTTACTAGGATATTGGGATGGTGGGAATTTACTTTTTAATCATATAAAAGTTGAAGCTTCTGTTACTAGCATTATTAAGGAACCATTAACTCAAGAAACATATACCTTAAAACTTGATGTGTTTTCTAGAAATACGGGAATACTGGAGTCTGATATAATGCTAACAAAGGGTGCTGTATTTATTGGATGTGGTTCCGTAGGTAGTCTGTTCGCTTTAGAGTTAGCACGTGCTGGTGTAGGGAGATTCATGCTAGTAGATAGTGATATTTTGGGATATCATAATATCTGTCGTCACCAATGTGGAATCTTTGATGTTGGTAGATACAAAACTGATGCCATGCGAGATCGAATTCTCCAAATAAATCCTTATGCTGAAGTTATTACTTATAATATGAGAATTCAAGAAGTTCCATTAAATGATTTGATGAATTTTTGTGATTCTAACACAATTGTGGTCGGAGGAGCAGATAATCGAGAGGGAGATTTGTATGCAAATGGAATAGCTCAACAGGTAGGAATGCCATTTATGTCTATTGGGTGTTGGGAAAGAGCTTTTGCTGGAGAGATATTTTATTGCTTACCTACAGGAATGCCTACATATAAAGATTTTATGGAAGTTGCAGGTCATATGTCTGCGCGTGTGAATCAAAATCGAAGATTTTATACGACTGAGGCAGAACTCGAAAAAGTGTCATTTGAACCAGGAATATCTGTTGATATAAACTTTGTCACGACAATTGCAGTGAAATTAGCCATCGATTTACTCAATCGAGATAACGAATGTTATACTCAAAGATTATTGCCTCATTTGACACAATACACCTTGGTATGCAACACTAATAATACCAAAGTTGGTGGAGAGATGGCGGAGATATTTTCATACCCTCTTCAAGTGACAACAAGTATAGTTGTCCCATATTCAACCATAAAATTTTGTTTTATGTTAAAATCGTTTTTGTAAAGAGTAAATAACTCTCTTAGCTATTGTTTCGAAGTTCCGTGAAAATCTTTACGGCTTCTACGGCGGCACGGACATCATGCACTCGGAGGATGTCGGCACCTCGTTCGAGGGCGAGGGTGTTGAGAACTGTCGTGCCGTTGAGGGCTTCATCGGCAGAAGAATCAAGTAATCGCCAAACCATGCGCTTTCTTGAGATGCAAACGAGAAGTGGCAGATTGAATGTGTCCTTAAGCTGCTGTTGGGCAGAGAGTAATGAGTAGTTGCCGGCGATGATATCCTTTCCAAAACCGTAGCCGGGATCAAGAATGATATCCTTTACTCCGATTGAGTTGAGGACCTTGATTTTCTTGAGGAAGACAGAAACTGTATTCTCAAGATCCGCTTGAAGCGACATTAATATATAAGGTACTTGCAATCTGGCAACTTCAAGAAGAATGTCCGAAGGCTCATTCTCATTCGCGTCAACATCCACTTTCGCATTTTCGTTGGAGGTATTGTTGTAGTAGCCACGTCCTTCTGAAATGTCGTTTATGATATCTGCTCCGAATTCCTCAACTGCCATACGGGCTACTGATGGACGGAAGGTGTCAATAGACACGAGGGCATCTGGCTGCTCTCGACGGACAATGGCGAGTCCGTTACGCATACGGAGAAGTTCTTCTTCCTCGCTGACATCAGCAGAACCAGGGCCAGTAGAGAAGGCACCAACATCAATGATTTTGCCTCCTTCAAGGATTATCTGATTGGTACGTTCTGCTATTTCCTGTTCTGTCTGCTTGCGACTTCCTGCATAGACACTATCTGGAGTCACATTTAGTATTCCCATTACCTGTGGGGTTGATAAGTCTAATGTCTTGTTATGAACTGATATCTGCATTTTGGCATTAATTTTTGTTCCACTCCACAAGCACCAAAGGTGCGTTTTCATTTTGTGCGTGGGAATTTCAAATGCAAAGGTAGAAAAAATGTTTTACAAACTTGCGTTAATTTCTGATAAATATTTGCAAGAACGTGAAATTTTCAGTAATTTTGTGCACAATATGAAAGATGAAGAGTTCTTCCTGCAAAAATTGCAGCATCATGACATAAAGCCGACAGTCAAGCGGAACATCCTGCTCGTCCCGGAATGTCATAAAGCTATTGAGTGTAGCAGTATAGGTTTCCGATGTTCGGACTTTTCCCAACTGTTTCAGTTGAGCTATGACACCATGCATAAAGGTAAAGAGAGAGGACTCCTTGGTCAGTTTATGGAACATGGTGATCACGTCGTCAGCTGTGAAGCGACGACGCTCCGTTTCCAACGAGCGGACAACCTTTTCCAGACGAGCCACGTCCCATGCCAGACGTTCTTGAATACCCAACAGAAGGTTAGAACGATTACCATTTACGATAACGCTTTCCGCCTCTGCATCCCATTCCTCTGCAAAGACCTTGTAATCTGTATTCAACTGACGGACTACTCGGTTGTGGATAATCTGGAAATAGAGACCTCCCTCCTTGCCATCCACTGTGGATGGTCTGAACTTTATCATTATTGATGTCATATTCATACCCTAATTGCTTGCTTCTTTATCTGGTCAGCTCCCCTTACATCGATAGATGGCTGGGGTATTAGGCTGCCCCTCCCTACTTTTGAGTGGACAGAGGCAAGCCTCTTATGCATATCCTTCTTTGTGTGAAGTCGCCAGCTGTCTTTCATTTTGAATATTGTTGTTCGAAGAACCATAAAAGTCATAGAAACCCTAAAAGCTTGCTGTTTTATCTGGCTAGTTTCCCCGACATCGATAGTAGGCAGGGGTATTAGGCTACCCCTCCCTAATATTGAGTGGACAGAGGCAAGCCTCTTATGCATATCTGTCCAGACATGATGTTGCCAGATATTTATCATTTTGAATATCGTGTTTCGAAGAACTATCAAAGTCATATAAACTATAATTGCTTGCTATTTTATCTGGTCAGCCTCCCAAGCATCTACAGGTGGGTGGGGAATTAGGCTTCCCACTACTTGAAAAATGTGGCATCGGCAAGCCGATTTTACACGCTTGATATTACCCTCTGGTATCGGCTCCGATATTCATGGCCTGCCATGTGTGAGAATAGTTTAATGCCAGATACTGTGACCTCTGCTTGCAGATTTATGTGGTCAGTCCACCGCCCGATGAAAATCGGAACGGGTAATGAGCTTCCCGATGCTTGTTTTATGTGGCAAGCATCGGGCAAGCCCTCTACTTCATAGCTACATTGCCTTCATCCACTCCTTGTCACGCAGATAGACATATAGATAGGAACGTAAACTCAGGTCACCTTGCAATCGCTGGGTATGTGCGAATGCAGCCGTTCGCTCACTTTCGCTAAGCTGCTGCCATACGCCAAAGGCTTGCGATTCGTTGTTGCCAACCTTCTTGTAGATGACCTTCAATCGGTCAAAGGAGGAGGTGACATCGCTAGCATTGATACCGTCAATACTGGTTGCATTGTCGGATTCTGTTGAATGGATGCCATCGTTAGATTGCTCAGAATCATCTGGAATGTCAACAACATTAACGCAATCAGCGTTGGATGATGCTATAGCTGGGTCTGCAATCGCTTTGGGGGAAGGTGAAGTAGTTGCGCTCGCTACATTCACTTTTTTTGAAGGTTCAACAATAGGGTCAGTTTGCCAGCTGGACTTGTTCGGCTTGCGCTTGTGCGATGCAAGGATTGCAGCATTCTGCTCCTCATCCGTCAAAGGGATGGGATTCTTGCGGTTCGCTTCCAGCCATTTGTCAATCTCGTCAAGATAAATGACCCATCGCTTGCCGGGTTTGGAGCCAGGGATTTCCCTGTTTGCGAGTTTCTGATAGATGGTCGCAAGGGGAATGTTGGTGTACTCGGCAACCTGCTCTGGCGTGACAGGGCGGTGTCTGTTCTCTCGCTGCTGAGTTGGTCTGTTCTGAAGGTTCAGCAGTAACGCCTTCATGCCCGATACTTCATCCCGAAGTTCGGCAACGACCTGCGGAAGGTCATTGAACGTGATTTGATTATTTGTCATTTTACAACACGACCCTTTAGTGGAATCGTGCTGCAAAGGAACCCCGTTATGAATCGGAGGGCAAGCCACTTTTTAATAACAGGTTCATCACGAAACAATCACGCAGTAGAGCCTCGTTTTTGGCTGTTTTTCATGGTTAAAACAGGTTTTTGAAGTGAATTTTGATAACATCGAATACGTAAGTATAATGAATGACAGTTGAGATTTTGGCCGTGTTTTGGGTAAGATTTATGACTAAAAAGGTATATACACAATAAAGCCACACCAGAGTTTTGTATCTGATGTGGCCCGTAATGTGATGTTTATGTTTTGATGCAGGATTGGTGAGAGATATTAACTTCAGCCTTTCTCTCCACCCAGTTGCAAAGGAATATGAAACAGCAGTCCGTCTTTCCCAGGGTAATCGCAGTGAATCTGGTCGCTGTTGGATGTGACAGTCAGGTTCCTGAGCGTATTGTGTGATAACGGCTCTCCACTGGCTGTTACGCATAATGAAGCAAAACGACGCTCGATATAACAGGCGCAATCATCGTTGCTGTAAACCTTGCCTTTACCAAGTCCCAATCTTGTTGCAATGCTCCAGACCATATGGCGGACATCGAAGCTGCTCAGCTTGGTCTTGTATCTCTTCCACTCAACTTCAGGGCGGTAGTTGTGATCCATCGCGAATCTCAACAGATCTGTACAGAACTCGTCCATGTCTTCCTCATATACAAATGGAGACATGATGTATAAAAGGTATTCATGAATGGTGTCCAGTTTCTTCTTCTGGCTTTCTGCCTGACTTTGGTAGAAGTCATCAATACCCTGCTGGTAGGTTACGCTGATATGGTTGTCTTTTGCGAGTTCTCCTGTCTCTGCCATATATGCCTCTTCTATAACCTCAGTCTCGCTTATCTCTTCAGCGGTTTCTGCTTCACAAGCGGTATCAATACCCTCTGACTCGTTATAGACAGGTATTGCCTCCAAAAGAAAAACAGGCTTCTGTGCCGTTGATTCATTTGTTGCAGTTTGATTATTGCAAGCATGAGTCTTGTTTTTCCACGTCTGCGCTATTCCCACGAAAGCATACTGTACTGCCATATACATTGACCATAGGACTATTACAATCATCATGTAGATGATATAAGCAGGAACAATGCCATTGGGAAGATTTGAGTCTGCCCATTGGCAAAGTGGAATTGAAAGAAGAAGAACTGCAACTCCCGGCAGTATTCTTGTGGAGATCCATTCGAGTCGGATGGATGCCTCCCGTGAAGTGATTGAAGATGGAGAATCTATTTTCATTGTCTTTATGTGTTATTGTCCGTTGTTTCAGGAAACGCGCTGCAAAGTTAAGAAGATTTTTGTACATAGCGTATGGTCTTTTCGTCTGTAGGCCAATGATTTATATTTATTTGTGAATCATACTTGAAGTGAGTATGATTTTCATACTCGACATTTTCCTCCTTTTTCGCAGTTGTTTGATTGCATGACAAAGGTATAACGAAAAATGAGAGCCAATTATGTTGGTTCTCATCTTTCCATGTGTGTGACCTTAAAATAGCATCTTTGGTTTCATTTCTGGAAGAAATAGAACCGAGAAAACTGTTTAGCCCTGTCCGACAACTTTCAACTGCGGAGTTATCTTTGGCTTCAACGTGATGCGATTGATAGACTCTCGCTTGCTTTCGTCTGCCATCGCTGCATAAATCTGAGTGGTGGAAACATTTTTGTGTCCAAGGATGTGCTGGACGGTATAAACACTAGTGCCAGCCTCGACCTGTAGCGAACCGAGTGTGTGACGGCTGCAATGATAGGTTATATGCTTGGTGATACCAGCTGCCTTTAGCCAGTTCTTCAGCGGTGTCTGGGTAAGGCTGTCGTTGAAGCCAATGAACACCTTATCGGTAGGCTTGCGGTTCCCATCATCGTCGTTGAACCCAATCAGTTCCAATGCCTCGTCACTGATGGGATTGTTCACCAGCTCTTTGGTCTTCTGCATACGTAGCGTGACGTACATGCCACCGTCACCGTAGGGCTGAATCTTGTCCCAAGTCAGCTGTTTGATGTCGCTCTTGCGAAGTCCAGTCAGACAAGAGAAGAGGAAAGCCTTTTTCAAGACCTCAGACGAGCATGGCGTATTGGCCAATCTGATAAGTTCGTCCTTGGATAAGTGCTCTTTTTCTGTCGGGATCGTGTCAATACGCTCCAAGAAGCCGTTGGGGTTCTCCATAATCTTGTGTTCCCTGTAGGCGGTATGAAGCACGGCACGGAATGTTGACCAATAGCCAGCTACGCTATTGATGTGCAGTTTGTGCTCTGTGTGGATGGTTTGCGGAGCGTTTAGAAGATACTCACGGAACTTGTTGCACAGGTCTACGTTGATTTCATCGAAACGGCACTTGTCATTGCAGAATCTGGCAAAGTGCTTATAGACGTGCTGCCACTTGCAGTTCTTCTTGTCTGCTTTCTGCTTGAAGTAGGCAAGGAAGTCGCCCTTCATCTTTTCACGGTCAAAGAAATCGTACCTCTCATTCACTATGGACTCATAGCGTCGGCAGCGCAGCGCCTCGGCTTTCTCAGTCATGCGCTCGTTGTAGTCACGCTCGCGCTGGTTCCTGGGTTTGGCAAAGATGTAGATGCCAAGTGACTCATGTCGCTGTACCTTCATGGTTGACTCGTCCCTGTAGCCGGGATAGTAGTCAAGGTAGAAGCTCAGTTGCGTACCTTTCTTTATCTTACGCGTACGCAGGGTTACTGTCTTGCAAATGTTACTCATACTTGTATGAAATTTGTTTTGTTAATAATCAAAGGCTATGCGTCTCATAGCGAGTGCAAAGTAACTGCGTGATGAAAGAGTGACCAACTTACCCATTCATAACTCATGGATAATTGCACTTTCACGCAGTTGATGCTTATTATTGGGCGTTATTGGAGCCTGTAAACCCCGAATTGTGCCAGTCTGCTTGCCATTATTCGGTCTAATTCCTCCTTGACGATGAGGTTCTGGACTCCGACTTTCACCTTAGTGAGATTGTTTGTCTTGACGATAACACAGATGTTACTCTTGGTCATGCCGTACTTATCGGCAGCTTCGGTGGTGGTGTAATAGGCATTACTCGCCTTCAGGTCTGGACGGAAGATGTCGTCAAGATGTTTCTTTGAGTAATAGGTCTTGCCATATTCTCGCTTGGTGGGGATATGGCGGCGATATGCTTGGGTGCGCAGGGATTCTTTGGTCGTGGAATAGAGAGATTCTGCCTCATCCGTTGTGAGCCATTCTGTCAAGGCTTCAATCTCGGCAGAAATTCCGAGGAGCGCATCCATGTGCTTGCGGCTATAATAGTTCTTGCCTGCAATCTTGCAGATGGGTACTTGGTTATTCTTGGCAGAAGTATAGAGCCAAGAACGCTTCACTTTGTAGATTGCCATAACATCGTCTCCAGAGATGTATTCAAGTGGTTCAATGCACTGAATTGAATCCTCTTTTCTCGCTGGCTTACTTGAATCACGTCTTTTCTTCAACGACAGGGAAGAAGAAGTCATAGGCTTGTATGTTGGCAATACTCTATGATAAGGATTGCCAGCAAGCATCATCTCGATGTCTGCCTTACGGACGAATGCCATTCGGCTGCTGATTCGTGATGCAGGAAGTTTTCCCTCGTTTACCAACTTGTAAACATACTGACGGGAGCATCCCATGAGGATGGCAGCCTTGGAGAATGTAAGGTACTCCTGGCTGGCGATGTCTATAACTGGCTGGACAGCCTTCAAAAAGTCCTGTTGCTTCTTCTTGCGCTGAGCCTTTGCCGCCTCGGCACATTGTTCTGAGCAATACCTCTGCGAACCGCTGTTACAAGTGAACTCCTTGCCGCAGAAGGCGCATTTTCTTGTCTTTCTCATTTGACTCCTTTTTATGTGGTTCTACAATCAATTTCATGCAAACAGCCACGGAGTGAACTTTCGTCAATCATTGACAAACCTTGTCAACTCATTCCACGATGTCACGTTCTTCAAATGAGGTCACTTCCTTGCTCTTTTCCCTCTCGTTCATCAGTTAACCGTTGTCCACTCTTGTCAACCTTTGTCAACTCTGTCCACGAGATGGCAAAATAAAAGCCCTCAAAATTCTCCGCGGTAGAAATGCGTTGCAAAGGTAAGCGGATTTTTGAGAACCACCAAAAAGCAAGTTCGAAGTGTTAAAATCTAAAAGTAGTTGATACACAAAGGTTTGTCTCCATGTGTTTTTCATTGTTTGTAGTTGTTTAGAGGGCTCTAAATACAAATATCTGTTCCTTGATGAGATACAGAATATAGAAGGCTGGCCATTGTTTGTCAATCGATTGCTTCGCCAGAAAATGCATCTATTTATTACGGGTTCTAATTCTAAATTACTCAGTAAGGAATTAAGTACACATCTGACAGGAAGAAATAATAAGGTGGAACTCTATCCTTTCTCATACTCCGAGTATTGTGCAATGAAAAAGATAGATACCACTTCGCTATCAACAAAAGCAAAGGGTATTCGCAAAAGTACCCTACATGAATATCTTCTACAAGGTGGATTCCCAGAATTGTTCAATGAGAGTAATCGTAAAGGTTATATTAACGGATTATTGGATGCCATCATCAAGAATGATATAGCAAAACGCTTCAAGGTTCGCAATGTGGAAGCATTACGAAGAATCGCAGCTTATCTTGCCGATAATTATTGTCAGGAATTTGTCGCAAAAACGGTAGGAGAATTATTCGGAGTATCAAATCATACGGCTGAGAACTATTATTCCTACCTTAAAGAGGCTTTTCTATTGGTAGGAGTAAATCGTTTCTCATATAAAAGTAAAGATCGTGTAAGAAACGAAAAGGTTTATGTAGTGGATACTGCATTTGTCACAGAACGCGAGGATAATTTCTCATTGGAAAATCTCGGCTGGAAGTTGGAGAATATAGTATGCATTGAGCTGATGCGTCGCTATAAGCCACTCTTTTGTGATGTTTTCTACTATAAGGAAACATCTTCGCAAGTTGATTTTGTTATAGCAAAAGATGGCAATGTACAAGAGTTGATACAGGTATCATACGATATCTCTACTGAAAAGACACGCAATAGAGAGATTAGAGGTTTGAAGAATGCAGCCAAGAAACTAAAGTGCAATAATCTTACGCTTGTAACATTTGAAGAACAAGAAACAATTGAGGAGGATGGTTACACCATAAAAGTTGTTCCTGCTACAGAGTGGTTGCTTAACAAATAAATCTTATTTAATTTACTAATAGCAAGGCAAGAATCATAATGCACAAGGCATTACGATACTTGCCTTACTTGTTAATTGGAGTAGCTTAATACACATATAAACACTGACACCCCGATTCACATCGGAGTGCCAGCCTAGTTAACCAAATATATAAACAATGAAAAAAAGAATGTTTATTACATAAATTTATTCCAATCAACCGCAATACGCTCTGATTGCATACCATTCAGCCTACGACCTGCACTATCAAGATTATCCTTTAGCAATCTATCCACTTGCTTTTCCGTACTGATAGAAGTAGTGTAAAAATGATAGATGTCGGAATCTTGAAGTTTATATAAGGTCTCTGCGGCATCCATAATCTTTTCCTTATCTGTAGTCCTATTCAATAAGACATCTGCCACATTACCCAACTCTTCAAAAGTACAGGCTCCCGAAAAATCCGGATCAGGAATAGACTCGGAAGACATCAATTCTTTCATATCCTCTTGCGACAATCTTTTCTGCGGTACAAAATTATCCTCTACATCTTCCGGATTGACATCCTCATCAACAGGTAACTCAACCTGCTTCAACTCTATTGAGCGTGTAGGAGTCTTGCGAGCGACTTCAGGGTCTTCATAATAGATGATATTGGACTTTCCCATAACCTCATTCGGGTCATCAAAAACCACAGGTTTGATTTTAGGCTTGGGCTTGGGCTTTTCTTCTACGGGGGACTTCAATGTTTCATCTTGTGAAGTGTCTTCAAATCTCTTGGCAAGTTCCTCTACTATTGCTTGAGCTTCCAAATCAGAATAAGATGAAGGTTGAAATGCTTGCTCTTCAGACTGTACCTTCTGCAACATAGGTCTTTGCATTCTGGCTTTTCGCCTGTCCTTCCTCGCTTTCTCTTCCATCCGTTTCTTTCGATACTTCCACAATCTGATACGGGCAATACGAGCCCAATTGTGTAACATATTCCAGAAGTCATACATTCGCTGACTGAAAATCATATTCCATACTTTGTATAATATATAGGTTGCTGATACTGCCTTAACTGATAAATAAAAAATGGTTGTTGTCATAGTTGTTAAATTTTAGGTGGTGAAAATCGTTCTTTATAAAGTTGAGTTATCTCCTCAATGTTAAGTTCTATATGCTCTGCTATAATGTTACTGAGATAGCTTGCAATGCTGGTCTCTGGAGCAATCACGGGCAAAAAGTTCTTGATTTGCTCGTATAGCTGACGGTTCAGATACACTTGAACACGCCCCGACATAGGTGTATTCATCAAATACTTCTGTCTATAGTTGTTCTCTTCCTTTTTTTTGCGAGGCTTGGGCTTTTCTTGCACCACCTCTTCAACAGGTTCTTCCTCGGTGGTTATGGCTTCATTCAGAATCTCCTGTACAGAAGTTTCATTCTTAGAAACATTATCAGGTTCCCGCCCTGCCATATACCCCCTTATAAGATCCTCATCGACTTTTACGCTCTTCTTTGCCATAGTTATTTCAGTTTAAGTATTTCAAGAAGTTCATTGGCAAGTTCCTGTAATCCGCTTCCTTTGAGTTGCCCCGCAGGAGGAGGCAACAGCGAACATCGGAAATAGGTACGAGATGACATCGACAACTCCTTCTCGTATCGACAAAGTTCTGGGATGCTTGATTTCAGTACTTTTAATCCTGTCTTCTCCATCAACTCCGAATAGTTCTTGAGTACCTCCACATTGCTCCTTCGCTTTACCTTCGTCCAGAACATATAGATGTCCTTAAGCGGAATGCCTTTCTTTTCTGCCAAGAATCTCACCACACTGCTTGCGAAGCTGAAACTGCTATCCATTACAAAGTTGTCGGCAGCAATGGGAGTCAATACATAATCCACATTGAAAATGGTCTGTAAAACTCCGGGGACATCCATAGAACCTGGGAGGTCAATAAAAATGATGTCATACTCTCCAGTTTCTGCAAACTCTCCCGCTGTGGCGCGGGCCTCTTCGGGCCTTACCCTTTTGATAGGATAAATCTTACAACCTCGAAGTCTTTGCTCTTCAAGAAGCGTCATATACCTCTTGTTTTTCTCCACCATCTCCTTGTCTCGTTCGCGGAGATTATAAAGGCTACGCTGGGTAGCATCACAATCCACGATGGCTACACTCTTATCCATCGTATAGTTCAGGAGGCTGGCAAGGGCTACCAACATTGTACTTTTACCAACTCCACCTTTCTGGTTGCTTACTGCAACAAATACTGGCTTTTTCTTCATAACTGTAAATTTTTTAATGGTTAATTACTTATTACATTATTTGTCTATTACCTGGTTTGTTGGTTACTTGGTGATATGGTGACATTGTGCTCACCAACCAATAAGTCAACCTTTGTTTGTTGCAACGCCCCAATAATGCAATAATTATTTGCTTGCTTACTCTCACAATTTCACCAATCCTTAATCACTTAATCAAGCAATCAATTATTGGTTTGTTGCACCATTTCTGACGCAAAGAAATAGCGAAAAATTGGAATAATCACAATGTCGTCAAGCCTCTGACTACACATGTCATCATATGTCATCACATTTCATATAACTCGCTATTTATCAATAGAATACACCTGTCTAACTTTGCACCCGAAAGGTCTATGGACGCACGACGAACGGAGTTTTCGGATGCTTCTCTCTGAGGGGAACGGCGACAGCCAATTTTACGAAGGAAAATTCATGTTCAAGCGAACATAGCAAGTTGTGTTTTGAGGCACCCGAAATGTTTTCGGGCACTCAAAACAAACTTGCCACTCGCCTGCGGCTCGGGGAGGGATTCACTCCAAAGTCGTGAATCCATAGCGGAAGTTAGTAACCAATAAAATGTAAAAGTATGCAGACGAACAACAGGAAAAACCAAAGAAAAGGTGTAGGTCGGAAACCTAAATTAGATCCAGCTATACATCGCTATGTGGTCCGATTAACATCGGAAGAGAACGGACACTTCGACATCCAATTCCAAAAATCGGGATTCAAGGAGAGGTCGAAATTTCTAAAGGCTCTAATCTTCGAGCGTGAAGTAAAGGTGGTAAAACTCGACAAGGCGGCTATGGATTATTACATACGCCTGACGAATTTCTACCATCAGTTCCAGGCCATCGGCAACAACTACAACCAGACGGTGCGAGCCGTAAAAGCCAATTTCGGAGACAAGCGGGCATTTGCCCTTGTCGCCAAATTGGAGAAAGCCACACTGGAGTTGGTAGTGCTGAGCAAACAGATTGTCGCTCTCACACGCGAGTTTGAGGAGAGACACTTGAACCGTAAAAGCGGAGGTTGATATGGTGGCTAAGATCAACAGAGGTGCTTCGCTCTACGGAGCAGTCATCTACAACCAACAGAAGGTAAACGAGGCGACAGGGCGCATCATAGCCGGCAACCGTATGATTACCGATTCTATCTACGACCCTGACAGGATTGTCCGTCAAACGATGTTCGCTTTTGAGAGTTATCTCGCTGCCAACCGCAACACCGAGAAGCCTATCCTGCATATATCGCTCAATCCTACATTGGACGACAATCTTACTGATAGTCAGTTTGCGGATTTGGCCAGAGCCTATATGCAGAAGATGGGCTATGGCAACCAGCCCTACATCGTCTATCTCCACGAGGATATTGACCGCAGACATATACATATTGTATCTACCTGCGTGAATGAGAATGGTGAGAAGATAGACGATGCCTACGAATGGAACCGCTCGATGAAGGCTTGCCGAGAATTGGAGCAGATGTTCGGACTAAAACAGATTGCCGACAAACGCAGGGAGTTGTTGGAGCCTTATCTGAAGAAGGCAGACTACACCCGTGGCGATGTAAAGCAGCAGGTATCCAACATTCTCAAGAGTGTCTTTACCTCGTACCGTTTCCAGTCCTTCGGCGAGTATAGTGCCATGCTCTCGTGCTTCAACATCGAGGCAAAGCAGGTCAAGGGCGAGTTCGATGACAAACCCTATTCGGGTATCATCTACACGATGACCGATGAGAACGGTAAGCCTATCTGCACGCCCATCAAGTCCTCGCTTATCGGCAAGCGTTTCGGCTACGAGGGTGTGGAGAAGCGTATCGCCTACAATGCTCAGGAGTTCAGAGCAAAGAGGTGGCAACCCAAAATCCGCAACGATGTGGCTCTGGCAATGCACGGCTGTCGTGGCAACCGCGAGGAGTTCGTGCGTCTGCTTGGCAGCAAGGGCATTGATGTGGTGTTTCGCGAGAATGATGCAGGGCGTATCTATGGTGTCACATTCATCGACCACCACAACCGCGAGGTCTATAACGGTTCCCGTCTGGGTAAGGAGTTCTCGGCAAACAACTTCGAGAGACTCTTCAACTCACAAGGCGACATTCCTTGGGCCGATATGCCACAAGGATTTTCGGAAAGCCACAGCCTCTCATCGGCAGACCTTGAATCGGGACTGGAGCAAGCCTTCGGAATCTTCTCGTTTGACGCTCCTGCAAATGATCCGCAGGAGGAGATGCTCGCCAATCAGTACCAGAAGAAAAGGAAGAAGAAAAAACGCCGTTCACGCGGCATATCGTAAACCAATTTCACTAACCATTAAAACGAATTTATTATGCAACAGGAAGATGATTTGAGAGGATTGGCAAAGGTCATGGAGTTTATGCGTGCCATATCCATTATATTTATTGTAGTACATATCTACTGGTTCTGCTATCAGGCCATCGTGGATATGGGTATAAACATCGGAGTGGTAGACAAGATTCTGCTCAACTTTCAGAATACGGCAGGGCTGTTCAGCAACCTGCTTGTGACAAAGGTGTTCGCCATCATATTCTTGGCTCTCTCGTGCCTCGGTACAAAGGGAGTCAAGAATCAGAAGATGACCTGGCAGAAGATTTATGCGACCTTCCTCGGCGGTCTTGTTCTCTTCTTTATGAACTGGTGGTTGTTCGATTTGCCATTCTCGCCAATTGTGAATATGGCAATCTATACGGTTACTATGACTGTCGGATATATCCTCCTTCTTATGTCTGGAGTATGGATTAGCCGTATGTTCAAGCATAACCTTATGGAAGATGTCTTTAATGTGGCCAACGAGAGCTTTATGCAGGAGACACGACTGATGGAGAACGAGTATTCGGTAAATCTGCCTACGAAGTTCACCTATCAAGGCAAGGAATGGGACGGTTGGATAAATGTCGTAAATCCGTTCCGAGCAACTATTGTATTGGGAACACCGGGTAGCGGTAAGTCGTATGCCGTAGTGAACAACTACATCAAGCAGACCATAGCCAAAGGCTTTGCCACATACATCTACGACTACAAGTTTGATGACCTGTCGGTAATTGCCTATAACGAGCTGTTGAAGAACATCGACAAGTACAAGGTAAAGCCGAGTTTCTATGTCATCAACTTTGATGACCCGCGTCGCTCACACCGCTGTAATCCCATCAACCCTAAGTTTATGGTTGATATCAGCGATGCCTATGAGAGTGCGTACACGATAATGTTGAATCTTAACAAGACATGGATTCAGAAGCAGGGAGATTTCTTCGTAGAGTCACCGATTATTCTTTTGGCGGCTATCATCTGGTATCTGAGAATCTACAAGGACGGTAAGTATTGTACCTTCCCACATACGATTGAGTTCCTAAACAAACCGTATGCGGATATCTTTACTATTCTGACCTCGTATCCTTCGTTGGAAAACTACCTATCTCCATTTATGGACGCATGGAAAGGTGGAGCTCAAGATCAGCTCCAGGGCCAGATTGCATCGGCAAAGATTCCGCTTTCGAGAATGATTTCTCCGCAGCTCTATTGGGTGATGACAGGCGATGATTTTACCCTCGACCTGAACAATCCCAATGAGCCTAAGATACTCTGCGTAGGCAACAATCCCGACCGTCAGAATATCTACTCCGCGGCACTCGGACTATACAACAGCCGTATCGTAAAGTTGGTAAACAAGAAAGGTCAGTTGAAGAGTTCTATTATCATTGATGAGTTGCCGACCATCTATTTCCGTGGTATCGACAACCTAATTGCCACTGCCCGAAGCAACAAGGTGGCGGTTTGTCTCGGTTTTCAGGACTACTCGCAGTTGGCTCGTGACTATGGCGACAAGGAGGCAAAGGTTATCCAAAATACGGTGGGTAACATCTTCAGCGGACAGGTGGTAGGTGAAACAGCCAAGAACCTATCGGAGCGTTTCGGCAAGATACTTCAGCAGCGTCAGTCGGTATCTATCAACCGCCAAGACACATCTACCTCTATCAATACTCAGTTGGACTTCCTTATACCTGCCTCGAAGATTTCCAACCTCTCGCAAGGTGCATTCGTAGGTAGCGTGGCGGATAACTTCGGTGAGGAGATTGACCAGAAGATTTTCCACTCACGCATCATCGTGGATAGTGCAAAGGTAAGTGCCGAGACAAAGGCATACAAGAAGATTCCTATCGTAAACGAGTTCAAGGACGAGAACGGCAACGACATCATGCAGGAGCAGATAGAGCGTAACTATTCCCGTATCAAAGATGAAGTCGAGCAGATAGTTCAAGATGAAATGGAGCGTATAAAGGCTGATCCTGAGTTGCGTAAACGACTGTTGCCAGACGAGAAGGACGAAGAGGATAACGATTAGAATCTGTATCCTATTTCTTACCGCAAAGGTTGTCCCGTGCCTTTCGGATTGAGCAAGGTCAAGCCCTGTGGGTGTCGTGGAAAAATCATCCTCGCCCCACAGGGCTTGCGGTATTTTTCCCGCCAACCTTGCACAATCCTGCACGGAACAGTCAAGGCGGTAAAGAAATAGAATACAGTGCTTCGCCTGTAATATGTATTACTTAAAAAATATAGGCTATGATTAGAATGACATTATCAGAGTATCTCCGCAAACCAAAGGATTATCGCGGAGTATGGACCAACGAAAGATGGGATATCCCCAATTGGGCCGATATTAGAGAGAAACATTTAGGCAAGCGTACACTAATGACAAACATCAATAGTGGCACATGTTTGGTCGTGGAAGGTATGGGATTGGAGATTATTGATGACTCCGATTGGAAGAAACCCGATGCTGTCAGAAAAGAGATTAGTCGCCAATGCCTGAAATTCTTTACAGAGCGAGGCATCGAGCCTCACTATGCCGATTGCCTTATCCGCTATAAGGACAACTACGATACCATTGAAGTGCGTATCGCCATCGGAATGTCTGCTGATACCGAAAAGGATGATGACATTTTCTTCTATTGCGATACGCTGGAAGATATGAAGTCACTTGCAGAAATCGGCTGTGAGGACTTTTACATTGCCGACTGCTACAGCTTTGGAGTATATGAAGATTTATTATAAACCCTAAAATATATCAAGTATGAAGATTTTATGTCAAGAGCGTTATGACAAGGCTGTTGCCTACGCAAAGGAAATCAAGAACGACACGCTGCAAAAGTGTATTGACCGTTTGAAGCAGTGGGAGGAAAACCCGAATTGTCCGTGTGAGATTGAACTATATTATGACTCAGCTCCGCACTCATTCGGATTCCGACAGGTATATCCGGATGGTAGAACGGGGATTGTCGGAGGCTTGCTCTATCACGGACAGCCCGACCAATCGTTTGCCGTATTGATGAATCCTATTCACGGGTGGAGCATACACACATAAGAAAGAAACTCGAAAAGAAACGGCTGTTTCTTTTCGAGTTTTATATCACACTCAATTCGGATTATAACTTGAAAGGAACTCTTTAATGCTATTAATTGTGTCCTCCAAATTCCCATTCTTTAGTTCTGGAAAATCCTGAATATCATTGAAATCTTTCCATAGTCTAAACATGTGAATGATGAGTAATTCAAATTTCTCGTTGTCATCTTTTATGTTATCATATATTTCAAACAAACGTTTATCCTCACGGGGATGATTGTCTTTCTCATCAATACTCAAATTAGGATTTAGAAATATGAAAGAGAATAGTACACATAGTAATCCACAATTAGCAGAAAACAATTGAGGTCCTGTAAGACTGCTATAAATATTCCAAAATGCTGCGATATCAGCTTCTATCTCATCACTTTCCTCTTCTATGGTTTTATTTAGATGACCTAATGAGAAATGTGACAACTCATGTAATAGGACAAAAGTAATACCGTAACAATACATTGCGTTTACTTTTTCTTCATATGCACCGCCAAAATTAATTTGATAATATTTTTCAATGTCTATTGCCTTTGATTTGTCTGCTAACGGTAATAATAGACAATAATCCATTTCCAATTCTTTTTTTAATCTTTCTATGTCTATTATAGAGGGTGATCTTTTAATATAATCATAATATTGAGCAGGATTAATATTATATCCGCTTTTTTGTAATTTCTCCAAAGCCATCTCTTTTGGAAGACTTATAAATTCTTCTAAGAATGCCTTGTAATCGTTTAAATCTAGACCTCTTTTCCCACATTCATAAGAAATCGTTTCAAAATCAATACTCTTTAATGCTATGTCACATATTAGCCACAAATATTGGCAATATGCGGCTGATAATTGTACATAATAACCACCATTTAATATATCGGGGACAATCTTCGCAGAATCAGTTATACTGGTACCTTCGTCAATAAAATGAATTTCATTTGATAACCCCTTGTTTATGCAACCTGGAATATCTGCTGAAATAATAGTTTGTAATATTGCAGTAATATTACCATCTAATTTGTGAATTGGATATGTCTTCAGTTCCATATAATCTATTATTAACTCTGCAAAGTTACTCTGTTTTTTACGATTGAAAGACAGAATAGGCTACAAAAAGTATATGAAGCGTGAAAATCCCGCTTCACTTGCAAAGTCCCTTCAAGAAGTTAACTCGGAGGGACAATACCTCCACGTTCAAGCCGATGGTTTTCGGGCAAAAAATTCTCTGCGATAATTTTTCACCCGAAAAAACGCTCCGGTATCGCCGTCCGAGTTGAGACAGAGGTTGGGACTTAGCAAGCGAAGCGACCTACGACGCATAGTACAACAGGTCAAAAATCCATTGCGGTAAGATATGCCGCATCTCTATTCTCAACCTGACTGCCATATCTATATTCTTTTATAAGATCTATCAACCACTGCCATCTTTTTAAGTCCCGATTTTTAAGTGGGGACAAAAGCAGCTCAGCTCTCAACTCTGCATATTACAGAAGTTATCGTTTTCGGTCATACCACCGCTTTTTCTCGCACATTTTTTTTGCCTTCGCTTTCGCTCTTTCCGACCCCGTTTCGTTGCGGAGCGTTTTCCCTCTTTTCACCCTCGTTTTTGTCCCTTTTCGAGCCTTCGCTTTCCTGCCTGCTATGACAAGTGATGACACCTTATGACTTGTATAGTCTAATAACTTAAATATCAATGTTTTATCAAATTTTGCTATATATATTTGCGGTGACAACATTAGTTATTAACGCTAAAAACTCACAGTTATGGCAAAGAAAAATGTAAGGGATGACCCCTCAAAAACACAAGTCACCGAGAACCCGCAGATGAGCGACATCGTGCTGGTTTTAGACAAGATGGAACTGCTCATTCAAGCGGTATCCGAAATCAACAAGAACGGCAAGTATTCCACCGTGCCGGCAGACAAAGAGCATCAGAACTCCTTTCTCAAGATTGACCGCTATGCGACCTTCTTCGAGAACTTCCTCAAGAACTTCTGGAGTCAGTTGAAAGACCCTACACACTTCGGTCTTTTCACGATGAAGGAGGAGGAGTTCGACAAACCCGAAGTCAAGCAGGCCATCGAAGACCTTGCTGAAGGTAAGAAAACAAAAGCAGTGGAAGAGTTTCTCAAAAAGTATGAGATAACCCCCAAAAACCAAACAGAACAGAGTATTAACAATCAAAATTCAGAAGAAATGGCAAAGAAAAATCAAACCCAGCAGCCCGTCGTTGAAGCTAACGACCAGCAGCAGAACAATCAGTATCGTTACAACGAGTCTATGATCAACTGGGACCAGTTGAAGAACTTCGGACTCTCACGTGAGTATCTTCAGGAGCGAGGACTCCTCGACTCTATGCTCAAAGGCTACAAGACCAACCAGCTTGTACCTATCAACCTTAACTTCGGCTCTGCCGTACTGCGTACTGATGCACGCCTGTCGTTGCAACAGTCCAATACAGGTGAGGTGGTACTCGCCATCCACGGTATTCGCAAGCAGCCCGAATTGGAGCGTCCATACTTCGGACACATCTTCTCGGAAGAGGACAAGAAGAATCTCCTCGAAACGGGCAATATGGGCCGAGTGGTGGAACTCAAAGGTCGCAACGGAGAGTATATCCCATCGTTCATCAGCCTCGACAAGATGACCAACGAGGTGGTGGCCATGCGTGCCGAGAATGTCTATATCCCTAACGAGATTAAGGGCGTTCAGCTCACCGACCAGGAGAAGAACGACCTGCGTGAGGGCAAGAAGGTCTATATCGAGGGTATGACCGCCAAGTCGGGCAACGAGTTCAACGCCCACATTCAGGTGAGTGCCGAGCGCAGAGGTATCGACTTCATCTTCGAGAACGACCGCATCTTCAACCGCACCGCCCTCGGTGGTGTGGAGCTTACCAAGCAGCAGATTGAAGACCTCAATGCAGGCAAGGCAATCTTCGTGGAGGATATGCAGCGTAAGGATGGCGAACTCTTCTCATCGTATGTGAAACTCGATGAGGCGACAGGACGACCTAACTACACACGCTACAATCCCGACTCGCCCGAGGGTGCAAGAGAAATCTACATTCCGAAGGAAATCGGTGGCGTGAAACTTACCGCTGAGGAGCAGAAAGACCTGCGTGAGGGACGAGCCATCTTCCTCAATGATATGGTGAACAACCGTGGCGAGGAGTTCTCTTCGTTCATCAAGGCAGACCTTGAGACGGGACGACTGATGTACTCTCGCACTCCCGATGGCTTTGAGGAGCGTGCCAAGTTCGAGATTCCGAAGGAGATCTTCGGTGCCAAGCTCTCCGGTCAGCAGCGTGCCGACCTTCAGAGTGGCAAGTCGGTACTTGTGGAGGGAATGAAGGGCTTCGATGGCAAGAGCATCTCGCAGTATGTCAAGCTGAACTCCAACCAGAACAAGCTCGACTTCTATAACGAGAATCCCGACCGTAACCGCAACGCCTCACAGCGTAATGTGGTAGCCGAGAAACAGGAGAAGCGTCAGTCAAAGGGACAAAGCATCTAATCCGTAGTAGGACAAGTTAAATCAATGTATAACTCTAAAATGAATTTTAAGATGAACGATAAGAATAAAGCACCTTTCAAGGTGAAAGATGTAAACTGGGACGAACTATCAGGTATCGGTATCCTCAAGGATGAACTCGAACAGGCAGGTGAGCTTGAGACACTGCTCCGAGGCGAGAAGACAGGTGTCGTATCGCTGAGCCTCGTACTCCTCGGTGTAGATGTGGTGATGGATGCCACTTTGCAGCTTGTACGCAAGAACGACTCCCCGCTGCTCGAAATCATCGGTATCAACCCCACGCAGTAACACGATTCCATTACTAACCTGACAGCCGTTTCCCGCACCGTAATCGGGACGGGAGACGGCTTCTTTAATTCCCGAATAATTATGATAGCAATTATAGCAGAAAAGCCGAGCGTAGGTCAGGACATCGCCCGCGTTATCGGTGCAACAGAGAAGAAGGATGGCTACATGGTAGGCAACGGTTATCTTGTAACCTGGGCATTGGGACACCTCGTTTCCCTCGCCATGCCATCGGCATACGGATACGGCAAGGCTTCGCACGAGGATTTGCCTATGCTCCCCGAACCGTTCCAACTTGTGGTAAGACAGATCAAGACCGACAGAGGTATGGTAACGGACATCGGTGCCGCCAAGCAGCTCAAGGTTATTGACGAGGTATTCAGCAAGTGTGACAGCATCATCGTGGCTACGGATGCAGGGCGTGAGGGTGAGCTTATCTTCCGATACATCTACCATTATCTCGGATATACCAAGCCCTTCAAGCGTCTTTGGATCTCCTCGCTCACGGACGAGGCTATCCGTGCAGGTATGAGCAATCTCAAGGATGGCGAGGCTTACGATAGTCTCTACCACGCTGCCGACTGTCGTGCAAAGGCTGATTGGCTCGTGGGTATGAACGCAAGCCGTGCATTGGCTTTGGCTTCGGGTATGCCGAACAACTCCCTCGGACGAGTACAGACTCCTACATTAGCGATGATATGCAGCCGCTACAAGGAGAACCGTGACTTTGTTTCTACACCTTATTGGCAACTGCACATCACCCTTGAGCGCTTGGGCGAGTTCCGTCAGTTCGCACACATTGAGGATTTCAAGAGCAAGGAGCAGGCAGAGGCGGCACACGCACGATTCTCGCCCGACTCAACGGCACTCATCACAAAGGTGGAGCGCAAGCGTACCTACCAGCAGACACCGTTACTTTACGACCTTACCACATTGCAGAAGGACTGCAATACGCATCACGATATGAGTGCGGAGAAGACTCTTTCGGTAGCACAGGCTCTCTATGAGAAGAAGTATATCTCATATCCGAGAACGGGCAGCAGATATATCTCGCACGATTTGATGGAGCAGGTCTATGATTCCCTTTGGAAGATTGCCACCATGCCGGAGTTCAAGGAGTATGGCAAGCGTTTCGACTTCGAGAATCTGAATATGCGTAGTGTAGATGATGACAAGGTGACGGATCACCACGCACTCATCATCACAGGCGTAGAGCCTGAGGAGTTGAACGCCCACGAGCAGATTGTCTATACGATGATTGCAGGGCGTATGCTTGAAGCGTTCTCGCCACGCTGCGAGAAAGAGTCATTGGTAATGGAGGCTACCGCCGAGGAAATGAAGTTCCGTTCACGCTCTACTACCATCGTCAATCCGGGCTGGCGTGCTGTCTTTGCCCGTAAGGAGGATGCCGAGAAGGACGAGACTGAAGCCAACAAGGGTACGGCACGCTTTGCCGAAGGTGAGCAGATACCCGTAACAGGTTATGGCACGGCACAGCGTAAGACAATGCCGAAACCTCTCTACACCGAAGCGACACTTCTTGCCGCTATGGAGACCTGTGGCAGGAACATCACCGATGAGAAGGCTAAGGAGGCAATGAAGGAGCTGGGTATCGGAACACCTGCCACACGAGCCGCCATCATCACGACACTCTTCAAGCGTGACTATATCGAGCGTTCAGGCAAGGCACTTGTACCTACCGAGAAGGGACTCTACATCTACGAGGCGGTAAAGGATATGCAGGTTGCCAATGTGGAGCTGACAGGCAGTTGGGAGAAGACGCTCCTTCAAATAGAGCAGCATACTTTGGAGACACGCTCCTTTATGCACTCCATCGAGAGTTTCACCTCGCAGGTTACACGCGAGGTCCTCGGACTGAAATTCCCTGCACCCAAACAGCGTTCCCTTCCTTGCCCCAAATGCGGTACAGGCAAAGTGATGATACGCCCGAAGGTCGCCAAGTGCGACAATCCGGATTGCGGTCTGCTTGTATTCCGCAAGGTGCTGAACAAGGAGCTTAACGAGCAGCATCTGGAGCAGTTGCTCTCATCGGGAGCGACCAAGCTGATCAAGGGATTCAAAGGCAAGAAAGGCAACTCCTTCGATGCCGCCGTAGCCTTTGACGATGAGTTCAATGTAACGCTGGCATTTCCCGACAAGAAGAGAGGTAAGAAAAGATGATGTCAGTCATCCCGATTCGTAGGCAAAGGTAGTGAACCGCCCTCATTCCACCCCGCAAGGTCGTGCCGCAGGCGGTTTCGGTAAAAATCATCCTCGCACGGCTGCGGTATTTTTACCGAAAACCTTGCAGGTGGAGGCGTTTCACATCCAAGCCCACGAAATCGGGAACGACTGTTCCCACTAAATAATATAGGATATGAGAACAAATGACCCGACCGTAAGAAAGAGAATGAAGTGGATAGGTATGATCCTTTTAGCCGTAGTAGCGGCATTAGGTTTCAGCTATCTATATACACGAGGTGTATCACCCGTATGGGCTGCGGTAGCCATCGTATGCTTCCCCGGCTTCTTCCGATTCATATACAAGATTGCCTGCATCGTAATGGCAGCATTGATACTGTTTGCTATCCTCAGTTTCTTGGTATTCTAAATATAATAGGATTATCTATAAGATTGTGATTGGCGTACCACCATAATGTGTGAAGTGATAATACATTGATGAAAGCATACTGTTAGTATCAAAGGGCGTTAGATATATCTCATTTGCTATGTCAGCAACATGCCAATTCCTAATCTGTGAAGAGTTAGTACTCTGACGTTGATAATTTCTTACACTCTCTATAAGCATCCTGTCCTCCTCTATTGCCAACTTGTACTCATCAGGAATACGTTTATATATCTCTCTTCCGAGGAAGAGTATAACGGGATGCTTATGATCAAGTAATATTTTGAGAATCTTTTTCTCTAATGGAGAGTGGAACCCACTAATGACAATATAGTCGGTTTTACAGATAGATTCAGCCCATGCAATACATCTTCTTTCGGTTTCAGATGTGACCGAACGCGAAGCAAAGAATGCGACAAGATGCCCCTCCAATAATTCCCTATTTCCCAGCGAACTCACAAAAAAAGCGTAGGCTGTGCATTGACTTATCCTACGCTAAGGTCTTGGCTACCTGTCTTTCGAATAAGCAATACAGACAACCCACGCCAGATGTATATAACACAATTTACGCCAAGCGTAATGTAGATATACAACATTAGCAGTGGATGTCCCATTGCCGATCTTCGAAAGACTTAAACGGCCAAGTTTTAGCGTAGAAGCATCGTCAATAAACATCAACTATTTATACATGGCTCAATCCTTTTTGACATAGAGCCACTACAAAAATAAGTCATTTTTGACAAATAACAGCATCACTGTTAATAATTCTTTACATCAATATTTTTCAGGATGTGCAATCTTCAAATACGGATAGAAAATAAACTCCTAAATACCAGCCATTGGCAAGCCGATGAACTACAGGGCAAAGTTGGCCAATGCTTCTTGTCGGACAGCAAGGTCAGGCCACAGGTGGTTTCGGAGAAAATCATCCTCGCCGTGCTGCGGTATTTTCCCCGAAAACCTTGCCTTACCGGAAGCATTAGCCGTAACGCCCTCGTAGTTCAACGGACTGCCAAAGTCCGAGTATTAACCATATAATAAAAGATAAAGCTATGAATCAAGCAATCATTGCAAGTGTACCGATGGCACCGATGCAGATGCCTGTGGTACGTAGAAGAAGAGTAAAGGTCGCAGAACCTGAAATCAAGTTGCCGCCAAGAGGCTCACGAGGTCCGGTACATATATCGGAGTTGCTCAATCCCATTCTGGAGATAAGCAAACATCCTGACCGTAACAGATTGCTTGCAGAGTTCTTCAACCAGTGAACATCACAAGAAAATAATTCAGTATTAACATTAAATCATAAAGTTATGTTTTTCACATCAATTTCACAGATGATGACCGAGAGCGTAGATCTGACTCTGGTCATCCGCAAAGCGAACGGACAACTTACTGTATCAACACTGCCGAAGGCCAACGGACTGAAAGATGAGGCTGCAAACCACATCATTCCGCTGACACTAACGGGCACTCCCGAAGAGATGGATGCAGAGTTCCTGCAACACATCATGCAGCCTATACGCAAGGCTACGGGGCTTATCTCCAATTTGATGGAGTTCGAGAAGCAGGCAGATAAGGCTGCTGCCAACAGCAAGGCGGCAAAGGATGCCAAAGCCAAGGAAACCAAAGAGGAGAAGGAAAAGCGTGAGAAGTACGAGAAGCATATGAAGAAGGCTGAGGAACTTATCACAGCCAAGAATCATAAGGATGCCATCACCGCACTCCAACAGGCTCGTATGTATGCCACTGCCGACAAGCAGAAGGAGGTAGACGAGAAGATTGCCGAGCAGAAGAAGACGATGAACCAAGGCTCTCTCTTCGATATGATGGAAGAGACTCCGGCACCTGCTCCACAAGTGGTACAACCACAGAATGTGGTACCGCAACCTGCACAGCAGACTATACAGCCGCAGGCAGCACCCCGACAGATGCCGCCACAGCCACAACAGACTATAATGCGTCCCGTGCAGCAGCCTATGCAACGCCCTGTTCAGCAAGCCCCACAGCCTCAGTATGGTGGGCAGCCTATGTTCACCACACCACAAGGCGGTTATCCACCTCAAAATGCAGGACAGCAGCATCCTCACTATCCGCAGGGTGAGATTCCGATGTTCCCACATCATGAGGAGCCTCCTATGCCTGAAGAGTTACGGCAGGCATATATGCACGAAGGCCCTGCATATCGCCCCGAGGATTATGAGGAATATCCCGACTTCCCTCAGTCAATGTTAGAAAATCATTATTCACAGGCATACGCCCAAACAGTTTAAGACTATGGCACTTTTAAGAAACGAAATGCAGCGATCATTCACCTTCAAGAAAGGTACAGAGATGATTACACTTCCTGATCCTAATCCGAACGACTCTCCGGAGAGTGTTATGAGCTTTTACTCGAACATCTATCCAGAACTGACCACAGCAACCGTACACGGCCCGACCATCAAGGATGATAAGGCGGTATATGAGTTCAAGACAACCATCGGAACAAAAGGATGAGAACTATGAGTAAGGACACTAAAAAGAAGAAGTCATGCAGACCATTGGACGAACATCAGTCGGAACAGCTCGCGAGGATGATAATCGCATCGACCAAGCGGGAGGTACGATACGGTGTGACAAGAGTAGAGAGAGTTACGGCGCCAACGGGTGCCGTAATTCTTTTCTAAAGACACCTATTCTCCCCATAGCACCACAGACTATTATGAGGGAGAGCTATAGCGGAAACAGTTATAACCTAATCACGCAGGAGAATTACGAATACCTGCGTGATTCTTATTTCCGCTATGCCGAACTTATGAATGTAAAGGCGGAGCATACGCCAGGCAGAACTATTGGTGAAGGTATCGTCAATCTCTACAACGAGATGAACGACCTCGTAAATAAAAGCGGCATGTATCTCAACCTTGAGGATGACAATGGCTGTCTATACTTCAATGTGTGGAACACACATACTTGGGGTGAGTACACACTGTACTACTTCCCTGTAAAGTTTGTGGAGGAACTGAATCCCACACTCAGACGCATTGTCATCACATTCTATCATGATTTTATGAAGGAGAACGGTATAACCACTATCAATGATGAGGCGGATATGGACTGGGCTATTGATATGCTGACAGAAGGCTGCTATGAGGATGAAGATGCCAAAGAGAGGCGAGCGAGGGAAAAGCTCGTGAAATCATACAAGGATGGCAGAGCATATAAGCTCCTCGACAGGGTGTGGCGAAAGTCCTACTACAAGAACCTGCCCAAAGCCATAGAAGAATATGAGTGTAAAAATGGCTTTGAACAAGGTCTTATCGAACTGTTGAGAAGAGGACTTGAGTTCATAAAGACGGATAAAGCCATCATGTACTATGGCTATGACCCGTTCTATGACGAGGAGCCCGATTATTTGCCGATGACACTCGAACAGCAGATAAGAGTCGTCTATGACAGCGATGATATAATGACGGAACACCTTATTGACTTCTATAATTCCTCCCGTCAGGAGTCATACGATATTATTCCTGCATCGACCTTTGCCGTCTCTCCAACGACCGACAAGGTTTTTACACTTGAAGATACCTATCCTGAAAGGTTCTTCAAGTGGGCAGATGATTTTATTCACTACATACGATAATCACTATGGATACCAACAAACTTACCAAGCAGATAAATACAATGCTGCGCCCCCGTGCGGCAATGATAGCATACTCCACAGATGGAGGAGATACATACTTCCTTGAAGTAAGGAGCATAGACAATGAGGGAGCCATGAGCGAAGGCCGTCCCGTAACGGTGGACTTCATCAACGAACTAATAAAGGGGTATTCCGAAAGACACAGCAGCACGCCGCATGGTCGCATTCCAACAAATATGCTATGGAGTGATACCCGCAAGGGCTACGAGAAATACATCTGGTACAACCCGCCACAAAAGCGTATGATGTTCTTCAAGGAGTCGCTACATATTGAGAATGCCGAGTACAACCTGCCCGGTGTCATCTATGAGGTGCGCGATGAGCGTATGAATATCTACGCATACATAGACATGGAGCTGAAGCCTGAAACGGAACTCTATGCTGCTCCGTTCTTCAATGTCACGGGGTCAAGCATTTGTCTCGGCTCGGCAAAGATTGACAAGCCGACAGAGATTACCTACGACAAATTACTTGAGTACTGGGAAAAGAAATTCTGGCTCACGGAATTCTCACACCTCGGAGGTAACGGAAATCCCACAAAGAGCAACCTTGTTCTCGTGACAAAGGCAGCAAAGGATGCTCCCTTCAACCTCGAAGAATTAAAGCCTCTAAAGAATTTGAAACTTAAAGATATACTACGATGAAAAGAGTACATTATACCGACAGCTATCTGCTCAATCCACAACACCCCGTAACGGTAAACCTTATAGGTGGTGGCGGTACAGGTTCGCAAGTATTGACAAACCTTGCACGATTGGATGTAACACTTCGTGCCCTCGGACATCCGGGACTATTCGTAACGCTATACGATCCTGATATTGTAACGGAAGCCAACATAGGACGACAACTCTTCGGATATTCCGACTTGGGACTGAACAAGGCAAACTGTCTGATAACACGAATCAACAACTTCTTCGGGAATGACTGGAAGGCTGTGCCGGCATTCTATCCCTCCAATATGAAAGATGCTCGACAGGAACATCTTGCCAATATCACTATCACCTGTACAGACAATATAAAGTCGAGAATAGACCTCTGGAATGTACTCAAAGCATTGCCGCAGTACAATTATACAAACTATCAGACACCTCTGTATTGGCTTGACTTCGGCAACACGCAAACATCGGGACAGGTCGTATTGGGCAGTATCCCAAAGAAGATAAAGCAACCTACCTCACAAATTTATCAGACCGTACCGTCATTAAAGGTCATTACCAAACTTGTGAAGTATGCCCGAATCAAGGAGGAGGACTCCGGTCCGAATTGCTCGCTTGCCGAGGCTTTGGAGAAGCAGGACTTGTTCATCAACTCCACATTGGCACAGCTTGGCTGCAATATCCTCTGGAAGATGTTCCGACACGGTATGATAGAGCATCACGGACTCTATCTCAACCTTACTACAATGAAGGTCAATCCCATAATGGTATAACCGTAATAGACCGCTGTCATATTCTTAACGAGTATGATGGCTTTTTTTATGCTATCGCTCCATATTTATTACAATATCTTCATCATTTATAGCGTTTTATATTAAAAATGCCTTGAAATGCTATTAAAAAATGATAAAGCAACATTAATTTTTTGCTTTATTAGTAATTTTGCACATTAGGCATATATGATAAACAGTTCGGACTAACCCGACTTAAATATAGGACGCAATGAAAATCGAAAGGAAGATAGCCATTGGCTATACTATTATTGTCGCCCTAATTGGTGGTATCGTATATACGTACCTGCACGAATGGCGACAAATGAACAGATTGGAGCGTGAAGTGAAAGAGATTCACCGTCTCCGGCAAAGTGTGCATGAGGCATATGTACATATGCTCGACCTTACGATGTTCGGTGAAACCATTCTCGAATGGGAAAGAGCCGACACAACTCTCTATCGTGCCAAACGCCTCAAAGTGGATAGCATCCTTTGTGAGTTCAAGGATTACTATTCCGGTGAACGGATAGATAGCCTACGGGTGTTGATGGCAGAGAAAGAAATCCAACTCTTCAATATCTCCAAGCTGTTTGAAAAGCAGGTAGAACTCGGCGAAGAACTTGCCGAGCGTGTTCCCGTCATAGCATATGAGAGTACGCAGGAAGCTGAGAAGAAGAGTGGTTTCCTGGGGCTCTTCAAGAAGAAGGATAAACCGCAATCCACGACAACCACAAAACTTTATACCCTTAATCGGGATGTTATCAAGAAGCAGTCCGAGCAGAGCCGTCAACTCTCTGAAACGGCAGACAGCCTTGCTCATCGCAATTATGTAATCAACCAGCAATTGAAGGACCTTATTGCTGCAATGGACGGGCGTGTAACGGAGGATCTTCAAGCAAGGGAACAACAGATTATTAAGACTCGCGAGAGAACAAAGGTTTATTTAGGAGGTATTACGGCTTTTATTTTCATTGCTCTTATAGCCTCGTATTTTGTCATTATGCGTGACTATGGCAAGAAAGAGCGTGGCCGACGCAAGTTAGAGGAGAGTAACCGCAAGAATGCCGAGCTGCTTGAAATGCGTAATAAGATTATCCTTACCATCTCACATGATATACGAGGTCCGCTCAACAACATTATCGGTTATACAGATCTGGCCATGGATACACGGGAGAAGAAGAAACGCAATCTGCAACTGAAAAAGGTATTAGGTCGCAGCAAGCATATACTGCACCTTGTAAACAACCTCTTGGATGTATATAGGCTTAATCAAGCTAAAGAGACGATGCATCCTGTGCCATTCCGAATTTCCGATTTACTGAATCGTGTGGTGGACGGTGCCACACAGCCTATCAATGATAAAGGGCTTCTCTTTGAGCATGAGTTCATAGGTGTCGATACAGTGGTCAAAGGCGATGTCGATAGAATAGAGCAAATCATCAACAACCTTATTGCCAATGCCGTCAAGTTCACTTCCGCAGGACATATCGGATTCAATGTAACCTATATGGACGGTACATTCACAATGAAAGTCAGCGATACGGGTGTGGGTATGACCGAAGATATGATGAAGCGTATCTATTTGCCATTCGAGCGTGCCGCAAATGCAGAGAACTCTGATGGCTATGGTCTTGGTCTGCCAATCGCCCACGGAATAGTTACAATGCTTGGCGGAACAATCAATGTAGAGAGTGAATTGAATAAAGGCACGACATTTACAGTTACTTTGCCTTTACCTGTTACCAATGAGCCTATAGAAGAGGAAAGCGTTTCGTTTGACGCATCATTGCATCTGCCAAAGAATGTCATTGCCATCGATGATGATATGCTGCAACTTGAACTGGTAAAGGAGATGTTGGAGCGTAACGGAGTATCGTGTACAATATGCAGCAAGGTGGATAAACTGACCGAGGAACTGCGTAAGAAGAACTACGACCTGCTTTTGAGCGATATCCAGATGCCGAATACCGATGGCTTCAAACTGCTTGAACTGCTACGCAGGTCACGCATCGGTAACTCTAAGGATATTCCGATAGTGGCAATGACAGCAAGAAGCGAAAGTGAGCGTGAAGCACTTCTTGAGGCTGGATTTGACGGTTGCATCTTCAAACCGTTCTCCATGAATGAACTGTTGAAGGTCATTGCTTCAGTTGTCAAGGGACGAGAGCCAGACAGTGAAACCGACTTCTCGATGATGCTTGCCAATGTCTCGGACAAGAAGAAAATCCTGAGAACGATGATAGAGTCCTGCGAGAGGGATATTGTCGATTTGAAGATTGCAATGACAGCCGAGAACAGGGAGTCGATGCGAAGCATAGCACATCGTATGTTCCCGATGTGGGAGATGGTTTCGATGGATGAAATTCTGCTTGCTTACCGCAATGTCCTGAAGGACCCGGACTGTGATACTCAAACCGTGTTGAACCACACGAATCATATCATTACTCACATTGAGCACCTGATTGAGGATGCCGGAAATGAGATAGAAAGAATAGCCGATGAAGAAAAGAATATTGATAGTAGAGGATAATATAACCCTTTCGCAGATAGTAAAAGACTGGCTGGAGCGTGAAGGATACGCTGTGGCGACTGCAATAGACGAACCTTATGCCCGTAAGTTATTACGTAAGGAGTCGTTCGATCTGATACTCTCAGATGTGCGTCTGCCACAAGGTGACGGTATATCACTTCTTGAATGGATCAATAAGGAGAAGATGGATATCCCATTTGTGATAATGACCGAGTATGCATCGGTAACGGATGCAGTCAGGGCAATCAAGATGGGTGCAAAGGACTATCTTGCCAAGCCGGTATTCCACGAGCAGTTAGTGGAAATGGTCAAGGAACTATTGAAACCCGTATCAACTGTTCGCAGTAAGGAGAAGGAACTCTTCAAGCGTACAAGCCCCAAGGCTATGGAAGCTATGAATATGGCGGAGTTGGTTGCTCCATCGGATATTTCAGTATTGATTCTCGGAGCAAACGGAACAGGCAAAGAGTCCATAGCACGAAGCATTCACTTCCATAGCAACCGCAAGAATAAGCCTTTTGTTGCGGTGAACTGCGGTGCCATACCTCATGAGCTGGCTGCTTCTACATTTTTCGGGCACGCAAAAGGTGCGTTCACAGGTGCTGATGCCGACAAAGGTGGTTGTTTTGAAGCCGCCAATGGCGGTACGCTCTTTCTTGATGAGATAGGAACATTGCCATACGATATGCAGTCCTCATTGCTGCGAGTTTTACAAGAGGGAACATTTATGCCAGTCGGCTCAAGTGTGGAGCGTGTGGCGGATGTCCGTATCGTGGCAGCGACTAATGAAGATATTGGGAAGGCTATTGCCGAGGGGCGTTTCCGTGAGGACTTGTACCATCGTCTGGGTGAATTTGAGATACGACAACCCTCACTTGCCGAGTGTCCCGAAGATATTTTGCCGCTTGCCAACTTCTTCCGCGAGAAATTCTCAAAAGAACTGCACCGTGAGAGAACAGGCTTTACCGCTGAAGCGGAACGGTTATTGCTCTCACACTCCTGGTCAGGCAATATAAGGGAGTTGCAGAACAAGATTAGGCGTGCGGTATTGATGGCTAAAGATACGCTCATTGACTTTGCAGATTTGAATATTGCACAGGCAAAGCCAGTAGATATTCCGGAGGCTCCGCTGCAACCATTGAAGGATGAGGAGGTGGAAAAGCAGAGCATCATAAGAGCCTTACAGTCATGTGGTGGTGTTAAGACCAAAGCGGCTCAAATGCTTAATGTAGACTCATCTACACTATACCGCAAGATGAAAAAGTATGGTATAAAATGATGATTGTGGTGGCAATATGAACCGCATATCGGCAAAAAGTTGTATCTTTGAGCCGTAAAATTGAAATATCGCGGCGGAACATTCGTTGTTCCTGTCCGTTTATATAGACATAAGTTCGCAAGAATCCCGAACAGAAATCTGGCAGTTGAAGTTAAGGAGAGTATTGCGTATGCTTATGCTATGCCTATGGCATAGCGTGGCGTTACGTACTCTCCTTGGGCCCATGCCAGAGCCTCTGTTCGGATGCGTGATGACCACGCTTTTTTTACGAACGGAGGTAACGATATGGCAAAGATTCAGATCATAGCAGCGATGACAATGGACGGCTTTCTTCCGAAAGCTGACGAGAACTTAATGCAGTGGGTAATGAATGATGCCAAGGGCTTTCCATATTGGCACGAGCATAGCATATACCGCCTTATGCCTCACTATCCGTTGCTTGACCTGCTTGCCGAGAAACACTCCGACAACAACCAATCCGATACATACATAGCTGAAATATCCGACAAGGATAGCATAGAATTTATACGTGGACTCTCACGCTACAACCTCATTGACGAGATGGTTGTCTATATCTTGCCTGTCATTGCAGGTAAGGGAACTCTCGTATTTGATGACCTTACTCCAAGCCGTTGGAATATGTATAAGACAACATCCTTCTCCAACGGAATAACTCGCATCATCTATCGCAACTCTTGCATTTTGCAATAGCAGGTTGCGAAAAAGTGTTGCATTTTGCAATACTCTGAAAATCCTCAAATTTCACGCTGAAAATTTTTATTTCACTGATACACAATGATGTATCGGTGTCTTTTCGTGTCATTCCATGTCATTGGCACGCAGGATGCCATTTAATAAGTATAACCTGTTGCGCAACACGGTGTAGTAACCCGATTATTTACACTTAAACAGATTATACAATGTTACAGATAAATAGTGAAACCGCCCACAAGATGTTCATCCAACTGATGGAACGCTTCGATAAGATAGAGAAGATGCTGGAGCGACAGAACAAAATGAAGGAGTGTCTCGATGGCGACACGCTGCTGGATAACTACGACCTGAGCAAACTGCTTGGCGTGACTCACCGTACCCTTGCTCGCTACCGCCAGAAGAAACTTATCCGCTACTATATGATTGACGGACGCACATACTACAAGGCTTCCGAGATTAATGATTTTCTTAAGATGAAAGGTGCCTTATGAAAGTAGTTGTAATAGAAGAGAAGGTATTTGAGGATCTTTTGTCAAGTATCGAGATGTTCGTTCATAAGTTTGAACAAACATTAAACAGTGAATCAGAAAAGCGTTTAGGAAGATGGTTGGATACCCACGAAGTGTGTGCCTTACTAAATCTATCCAAGCGTACTGTGCAGAGTTTAAGGGCAAGTGGAAAGTTGCCTTCGACGCAAATATGCAAGAAGAACTACTATAAGCCAGAAGATATTGAGAAACTATTAAAAGAAAGAAACGATGAATCATGATACCCATACTAACACTCATCGTGTAAAAAGAGCTATAGCAGCCTTTTCTAAAATGAGTGCTATCCTTGATAAAGTCAAGGAAAACTACAGGCCTACATTGAACGGGGAAAAACTGATAACCGATAAGGAATTGGCAGATTTTCTCAAAATAAACAAACGTTCACTGGTCGAATATAGGAAGAATGGAATACTGCCATATTACCACATAGGAGGACGAATTTTGTATAAAGAATCCGATGTAGAACGGATAATGCAAGAGAATTTCTATGATGTATTCGGCAAGGAGTAGTTTGAAGTGTTAAAATACCTATAATAACACTCTTAAAAACGCTACGAGACTTGCGTGTAAGCCGATTTATGCTTATCTTTGCATCGTTGAAATTCACATGTGCACGTAACGTGTTTCTGAAATAAGGTGAATTCTATTGTAGATTAAACGTGCCAGTCTCGTGGCTTTTTTATAGAAGCCAAAGGCAAAGCGTTGAGATACAAGTGCTTACAAGGATACATCAATTCCTGGTGGCACCACTCAAATAAATACTCCCATTGAAATGA
>ULRW01064152.1_pt1 | contig 82556 bp, 70 predicted proteins | sample 1955581 | NCBI WGS metagenome assembly ULRW01 (sample SAMEA4835687, study PRJEB28245) | human gut metagenome | biome: gut microbiome; material: fecal sample | place: Denmark | collected 2008 | reverse complement strand
CCCCACCATCTCTATCTGCTTTACCCGGGTATATGGATAAACAGCCTTAAAAATATTTCTTGAGTTCAGCAAATACCGGTTTCAGACGATCAGCGCGAAGGTCGAAGTCCATCTCCTTGTATGACCATGCCGCACGGCCGATACCATATTTTGCAAATACTTCATGGATGGCTTTATACCATAATACAGTGTTTGCCGGGTCTGCGTTTTCGATCACGCCATATTCTCCGCAATAAAGTGCTACGTTTCGCTCCTTTGCAACAGCGATCGCATCGGCAAACAGATCTTCAAAATATGCTGAATCAAGATTTCCCTTATAATCAAGGATCGACAGCGTTCCGGCAAGCTTTGCAGGCAGGTGTGCTTTTGCATATGCACAAAAATCTTCCATGCTGCCTTTGAATTCCATATGATAATCCGCCGGCATATCATCTACCCACTGTGCGCCCTGATGTGTAAAAAGAAGAGGGTCATAGCTGTGGAAATTATATATGATATGTTCATCCATCGGCATCGGAATATCTCTGACTGCCTGCACGCTATTATGCCAGTAACCACCGATCAGAATATCAGTTGTCGGTGCATATGCACGGATACGTTCGACACACTTTGGTGCTATCTCTGCCCATACGGCACCATCTTCTTTATCTACTACCTCATTTAATAATTCAAATGCAACTTTATCTCCATATCCGCCAAAGCGCTTTGCAAATTCTTCCCATAATCTGTAGAAGCGTTCCTGAAGAGCTTCGTTTCCAAAAAATCCACTCTGTTTTTCTCCCGGATCAAAGGAATAACCGGCGGTCTTATGCAGATCAAGGATCATATTAAAACCATATTTATGTCCGAGTTCCAGCGCGCGTTTAATCCGTGCAAAACCTTCTTCCTTATACTGTCCGTCTTCTGTCTCTACCAGATTATAATCCACCGGCAGTCTGAGATGATCCAGTCCCCAGCTTGTAAGCTCTTTAAAATCATCTTCCGTAATAAAATTATTGAATCTGTCCTCGGAATAATCACACTGGGAAAACCAGCCTCCCAGATTAACACCCTTCTGATACCCTTTCCATGTCTTCATATGCATGATCTCCTTTTCATTTAGCAAATAATAAATTTGTAATTGTTATTTTCTGAATTTATGATACTATAAATGCATATGTAGGGAATATAATATATCCGATTTTTATATCGCATAGCTGACCTTCATTGTTCTGATTGTTTTTTTAGAGATGGGCAATCCGTTCATTTGATAAAATAATGCCTATATGCAAATATTTTTATAGCTGTATATTATATGAAAGGAGTATTTCCATGAATAAAGAATTACAGAAACTGTTATTAGCGCAGCAGGAGGAACAGTCTTATCCCCTGCCGATGGAGGCAGAGTATTCATTTTACCGGCGGATCGCAAATGGGGATATGGAGCTACTGAAGCTAAATATGAATGCAGATACCATGGAAGGCATGGGAAAGCTGTCTTCATCCCCACTGCAGAACAAAAAATACCATCTGGTCATTCTGACTGCCATGATCACACGTTTCTGTATCGAAGCCGGGTTGGATCCGGAACAGGCCTATACTTTAAGTGATATGCATATCCGAAAAATTGACGCATGTCTGACACCGGAACAACTGAATCCGCGAAAAGGAGCTGTTGTGAAGGATTTTGTACTTGCCATGCACGAGCTTCATAACAGTCCCGGACTGTCTTATCATGTCATGCAGGCCGTCTCCTACATCAACAACCATATCACAGAACCGATCCGGGTATCGGATGTCGCCGATGCAGTGAAGCTCCACCCGGACTATATGACCCGTCTGTTCAAAAAAGATATGAACTGCAGTCTCTCACAATATATCATAAAAGAAAAATGCAGGATGGCTCGCTACATGCTGTTAAACAGCCAGGTGAGCTGTACAGAAATCAGTTCATTTCTGTATTTTGCGTCCTGCAGTCATTTTGTAAATTGTTTTAAAAAAGAATACGGTCTGACACCGAATGCCTACCGCAAACAAATGGGAGGTCTGTCAAATGAGCGAAGCGATGCGTTCTAATACAACAGCAACGCCGTCTTCATTATTTGACAGAGTCTCATTCATGGGAATACCAAGCATCACCGCAAGTGTCTGAAGTCCTGCTGCTTTAGTGGCATCTGACCGGTTAAATTCAAGGTTATCACAGCCACCATCCAATGAAATATCGTTTATATATTTAATTTCCTGTTTTGCATTTTCTACGATCATACGAACCTGATCTGCGGTCATATAATCATCTGCCGGTTCCATTGCCTGTTGTGTTGAAATACTATCATGGTTTTTAAGATAATGCATTACTCGTTGCCCTTTATTCATATTGCGTATTTCATCTGCTTCTGTTGAATCTGATTGTCTGTTTGTCTGCAGGTCCACAGCCTCAGGAATATATACCACTTGTCCAACTTCGAGCTTTAATGTTACCCTGTCATTGCGCTCTGAGAAATCAAATTCCGGTTTCTTTCCCTTTTTTACAACAAGGATTCCTCGTCTGCCATAATAATTTGCATGTGCCAGTACATTTGCCAATGCTTCTTCCTTGCCGCCTTTTTTGTTATTCGCGGTGCGTATTGTACCAGGAAAAATGGTTATTTGTATGCCAAAATCAAAGACGGCAAATACTACACATATACTGCTAACAATAAAAAACCATCTTCAAAAGTATTCAAAAACAAGAAAAATACCATCATTCGGCTACATAAGAAAAATTTCTATGTAGGGGCTAACGGTCTTATTAACCTAAACAAAGGCTGGAAATTAAATAATAACGGATTATATACTTACTATGTTGAAAAAAACGGTACTGTTTCTGTAAAAATATCAAATGGTAAATTTAGAGTCTGGAACGGGAAGGACATCAGATGGGATAAGAAAGATTTAAAAAATTATAAGGGAAAAGTTTATACCTATAATGAAAAATCTTTCTTCGTGAATACGAACGGAAACATTTCAAGAGCAATGGGTTGGCAGGGATCTTATTTCATCGACAATGATGGATGTGTAAAGTATTATGATGATGGAACCACTTCTTTCCGGATCACAAAAAATGGTGGCACAAAGGCATTAAAAGATGGCTGGAACGATGATGTCTATGTAAAAAATGGCAAGATACAGCGGTCAACAATCGTTAAATCAAGTGGCTGCAATTATTTTGTAGATAAAAATGGTAGCAGACAGGATTTTAAAGTGAAGAATAATCAGGTTGTAAGACCGGATAACAGTATGGCGGTTTCATCCAGTATCTATGCTGCAGCCGGAAAAAAATATCCGGTTGATAGCAAGGGGAAGATCCAGAAAAACAGCACTGTGTTTATCAAGAATAAGGCTTATGAAACTGCCAAGGTCCTCCTTTATACCATCCATCATCCAACCGCAGATGAACCAAAGTATGAAAATACGACTGTTATAACGGAGAAAGCCTGGTCTGAATATTATCGGGATTATACCTGTCGGGTTTGTGGAGAAAAAATGAAAGAAAGAAATATACGAGGGAACCCTACAAAGGGAGAATATAATGGATTATTGATTCCGAGCAAGAGTGGGCGCATAATCAATGCGTATGAAGAAAGAAAAATGACCGTTTCTGCATGTATGGCTTTCCCTGCTAGTATATATAATGGGAAACAGATAACGAGCGAACAATCGTTATCAAAATATGGTTTTTGTTATTTGGGAGAAGAAAGAAAATCGTATAATATCCTTCTCCCAGATACTTACCTGCAGTTACTCAAAGACCATAATATTCAATGAGTTGTATCAGGAGATTGGGTTCATTGACATTACTACCTGGATATTTTATAATAAATATGTTAATAAATTCATTTGATCCTATTATAGGATGGGCGGAGAGTATATCTTTCCGCCTTTTTTTCCAAAGTTAAAACCCGAATCAAATATCGTAATAAATACGGGAAGAATCACTTAAAACCAAACCAGGGTAGATTTCCCAGATCTTACCCTGTTTTTTTGTCCTCTTTTTGTTTTCAATATCCCGTAAAGGGGAAAAGTGAGATAGGGAGAAAATTGGAGTAAAAATCATTATTTATAATATTAAATGATTAATAATAATGCATTGTGTCAAGTATAAGTATACTCACCTTACAAACCAACGCATAGGCACATAAATTTATATATTTCTTAACCAGCAACGAATTGACAGTCCAAAATACAAATGTTTATAATAAAGTATGTCCTTTGAATACCACCCTGGTACGCATTCCTCGCGACCGGGGTGTTGTTATTTTATTAACGACGCGTGCTACGGCTACGATCAACTTCTTATAGCCGCGGCTTAAGAATTCGGTCGGTACTTCCTTCAGGCAGTATACGATCAGCACAGCCATGATGGCTGCCGGAAGGATTCGTCCGAGATACCGGATTTTTTCGGGGATTTGTTTTCTCTTTCCAAGAATGGTAAATGGGAGCGCCCGCATAAACAAAGTCGCCGCTGCAGACACAAGGATGCAGATCAGTACATATCGATCATTCATGGGCTTCCACCTTTCTTTCACAGATCAGCAACAGACCTGATACCAGAATCAAAGTTGGAAGAAGGAAATAATCTTTTCCTATTAAAAGAAGCAACAGCACACCTCCGATAAACCCGGCAAGTGCTGGCAAATGCACTTTCACACTTCTCCATTGATCGATCGCGATCGTAATAAATAACGCTGTCATACAGAAATCGATCCCCTCTAATTTCACCGGAAGGATCTGACCGAGTATGCCGCCAAGCACAGCGCCCCCGCGGATGTCAAGTCATTGCTACAAAAAATATGCGGCTTTTTTACCATGAAAATGGCTTAAAACCGCATATTTCTGTATAGAGGACGTTATATAATTGTCACTAAATAGGTGGGGAGGATGTTACGTCATTGTCACAAAATATCCCACACCAAATTATTTTACATCGTACCTTTTAATCTTTGAATAAACTTATTTAACTCACGGTACATAGCCCTACTATTAATTACCTTTCCTAAATTCAAATAAGCTTTTCCCGTCGCATTATCTCTCAACATTGTCTGTGATAATACACCCACAAAAATCAACCTACTTCCAAGTGCAATTCCATCTTTCACAGGATATGTTCCTTGATTATAAATAAAAACTGGACTTCCACTTGATCCTGGAAATACACCTGCATCAATCAAAAATACTTCTTCTCCTTTAAAGTCATTCCATATTGGAGTTGCCGTTATCCCTTGTCTAATTATTGATATCTTATTTTTTTCATCATATAATCCACTTGGATATCCTATGAATGTTACGTTTTCGATTGCAGAAAGCTTATCCTCTTGTTCTTTAGTAGGCACCATATTTTGATCCACTGTTCTAAAAAAAATTTCAATATTTCTATTCTGAAAATCATTAAATGTTCCTGCCAATGGAACCGCAATCAAATCTAACTTTCCTAGTTTATTTCCATCTATAATTGACTTATCAAATTGCACCCTTATTGTTTTATCAGTAGGAAATCCTTTTTCTCCAATATGCAGCTCAACAAATCCAATCATAGCGTCTTTTAGTACATGATAATTTGTTATCAATAATGGTATTGATTCCGTTTCACTTTCACGAACAGAAAACAAAAAACCTGTCCCCGTTGACAGAGATTTATCACTATTTTGTGCGTAAATAGGTACTGTTGTATATAATAGCTGAGTACCAATGTCATTAATTTCCATTTCTACTCCTCACTTTCTTCCGCTGGAACAATTATGTATTCTTCTACGTAATCTGCCAATTTCTTTGCATCTGCCATACTATTTTTCCTTAAAAAATAATATGCAACGCTACATCCAATTCCACCAACTGGACAAATCGAATAAAAAAGTATACTCAAAAATTTTAGTTCATAAGCCACTTGAGATATCAAGGCGCTTAAAAATGCTCCCAGTAAAAGTGATGCTACACCCAAACAAGCTTCCGCATAAGGAAACTTTGTTTGCTTGATTTCCTTACATTCTTTCCGAAGTTTCTCAATTAAACCTATATCCAACACAATTTTATCTCTAGTTTTTGGAACATGAATATTATATGTATCTTTATATTGCAAATTTCTGTTGTTTTCATCACTTATAACATTTCCACTTTCTTCTGCAGTTACGTTAGAAAATGCTTGATACAATTCATCTATTTCTTCCAATTTTTCCTTTCTCCTTTTGTATATTTTCATATTATCGGGTTGAAATCATGCGTAAACTGCAAACTTTTCGTTTCTTAATTTCCATTCGCTATTTCTACCTCAGTAAATCATATATTGTCTTTTCACTTTTTCGCACTTTAGATACTCTCTTATACTCATGAAGACTTTTTTCCAGAATAGATACATCAGCAAAATATTCCTTAACAAACGAAACACTTTTTACATTTTTCATTTTCAAAATAGATTTGCAATATTCACTCGGTGACATGTTCTTTTTCTTTTCAAAATCCTGATATTTTCCTTCGTTGCAAATTATCAGCATTTCTATCTCAGGTGCTGTAATTACGTTCACAACTTCTACTTTTCGCTGATACGCCTTACTTATCTTAAAATTTTCTCTTCTTGAATCAAGTATTCTATACACCGTTATTTTTCCTGAAAAGTCCTTTTTCAAATAACGGGTTTCAAATTCTTTTCCTTTTCTTGTCCTAAGTATTTCACCTTCAAGCAATTCATCTCTTGAGAATATCAATTTATTTTGATCCAATAATAAATCCAGTATCGCAGTTTCAGCTCCTCCTTCACAAATACAAGCCTTATACTTACTCATTTTCTTCTTCATCCTCCCCTATTCTCACACTAGAAAGGACTTTTTTTAATGCCATATATGCTTCATACACTGGAACAGTGCCTTCTAAATATCCACTTTCATATGCTTCACTCTTCTTAATGTCATTTCGTTTTAAAATAAGTGAAAGATTCTCAGCATATATTCCTCCTCGATTTCTAACAATGTAAATGCTATCATTTCTCTCATATTCATCTAATAATTCTGAATAATGTGTAGAATATATTAAAGTAGCACCATTTCTATTTACACTAGGGTTCATAAAAAAGCGAACTAATGTGGTTACAATCTCTTCATTAAAATGGTTTTCAAGTTCATCAACAATTAAATAACCACCTTCTATAAAACAAAGCAGAGCATTCATAAAAACATTTATTCCCTTAATAGTACCCGATGAAAGATATTTTTCTATCTCACTTGGTCTATTAAGTATAATTTCTTCTGATCCATAAAATTTCAGACGAATATCTGCTGATTTTTTTTCTACGCTACATTTAAAATATTCAATACTAGGATCTAAAAAGGTAAGCAGTTCTTTTGGAAATTTTCCAAGTATATTTAACATATTGTGGTTTGTCCACATTAGCATATCTCTTACTGGAAAATTTGATTGCTTTTCCTTATTAATTGCAATCATAACACTTACATCATTTAATAAAAATTGTTCTTTTTCATTTCTTTCAATTCGTATATCTGAGTCTTTAAAATCAAATAGACTCTTCTTTGTTCTTATTTTATTAGCATCTTTCTCCCAAAGTTTTTCTTCCGTAATAATCAATTTTTCTTCATTATCAACTGGGTTTATTTTTTTTTCTATGACTGTCTCAAGTTTATAAACTCTATTCTCATTATAGAAAAAACTAGTGATTGTAACTTTTTCGCCCTCTGATAAATCATTTAATATTTCCTTTGACTTAATATTATTGAGAGCCTCATTATTAAGTAAATTGATAACAAATGAAATTGCTTTTAATATTGTTGTTTTTCCAGATGCATTGAGTCCTATAAATGAAATTGCTTGGTTAGTATAAAATTCGGTGTAATTATTAGAAAAAACATTAAATAATTTTTCCTTATCATTTTCTGCCACTCTTTGTTTAGTAATAAAGTCAATATCTATATTTTCTTTAAAACGTGGCATATTATTTATAAATATTTTCAACAGCCTCACTTTTCATTTCCTCCTTATTCACATTAATTCCGTTATTACATTATATATTATGCCATATCGCTGTCATTTATTCAATATTAAAAACGTGATATCTGTTTTTATTTGTATTTTATTTTCACTCGTCCGTCATCATACACATATATCCCATCCACATACTTTTCAAGCATCTCCTCTGTCAGTTTCTCATACCCCAAAAACTCCATCATCTGCTCCACCGGAATATTCTTCTTCAGCAAGATTTCTTTCTCGCCGCTGATCAATTCTTCCAGTTCCTTTTTTCGTCTTTCCAGGCGTTCTTTTTCTTCCTCTAGCTGCTTCTTTTCACTCAGGAACTCCTCTCGGCTCATCTGCCCTTCATGGTACTTCTCATAATTCTGTTGGTTCTGAACCTTAATCTGCTCTTGGCGTTTTTCACAGTCAGCATTTTCAGCCTTGTATGTCTCATCCGTCATTGTGTGAACCATATATGGATAACGCTTACCCATTTTCTTGAAATCTTCAACAAATGTCAGTCCGTAAAAGAACTGTCTGCTATTCATGAACAATGCAGTCAGTGCGATCGTGAGGATCGATGCACCGCTACTTAAGAATGTTACCAGCACAAACTGAAATGCGCCGGTATATACCGTCAGGCTGGTAAACAACGACCAGAACCATGAAAGTCCTGCTTCCTGCATCATAAGTCCATATGCCATACTGACAAAAAGATAACTTCCGGTGATCGGCAAAGCTTTCACAAATGCCTGTTTTAATACTTCTTTTCTGTCTACAGTCTCCCCAGTCATAATTTTTCTCTATACTCCTAACTCACATTACAATATCTCTGAAATTTTTTCCAGTACCGCTTCCGCCAGCGCCTTGTGTCCTTCTTCATCCATGTGCTCCTGATCCCGTTCCGATGGTACGGCATAATCAGAAGCCGCCAGATAATAAAGTCCTTCTTCCTCTGCGATCTGCCGGTAAATCTCCGGCAGCTCTTTGGACACCTGTACAGAATTTTCCCCAAATTCCGGATCAAATCCATCCCAGACCTTCTCGCCCAGTGCGATCGGTGACATCAGAAGAATCTTCGCTGATGGCGCACCATCCCGGATCTGTCGCACAAGTTTACGGATACCTAAGCCGATACTGCCTGCCGTTGCACCATAAAATGTCTTACAATCATTTGTTCCAAGCATTAAAATGATCAGATCTTCCGGCTTATGGGTTTCTAATATGATCGGAAGGAGTTCACTGCCACGTCTGCCCGGACGAAGCGGATCGTCAAATACTGTAGTTCTGCCACACAGCCCTTCCTCCTGTACAATATATCCCTTTTCCATCAGTCCAGTTCCTACGATTCCGGTCCATCTGGTATCCCAGTCATAGCGTTCTGCCGTTCCCGGCACATAACCATATGTGTTTGAATCACCAAAGCATAATACCTGTCGCATGGCATTCCCTCCTTCTTATATTTATCTTACTATTCCTAGTTGGAATGTATGAATTATATAACAAATTTCAACTAAAATACAATACATAAATATTAGAATTCGTTATAACTTTCTCTTATAGCAAATCACGCCACACTAAATCAATATCCAATTCACATACGATATTTTCTAATGATTACAATAAAAAACTCTACTGCACTCTGCTCTGATGGCTGCTCTTATTATAAAATAACATTGCGAGATTTCGTTGTGAACTGCACATTGCCAGTAAATACGAGTGCTCCGCTCAACCGAACGCGAGTTAGCACAGGAGTATTTACGAATCAGGCATATGCAGTGAACAGAAATCGCAGCACGTTATTTATAATAAGAGCAACCACCAGAGACAGGTAACAGTAGAGTTTTTACTATTTATCACTCCAATTCAAATGCTCCGGTATAAAGCTGGTAATAGGTTCCTTTCTTTGCGATCAGATCCTCATGTGTACCACGTTCAATGACTGCGCCATGATCCAGTACCATGATAACATCCGAATTCTTAACTGTAGACAAACGATGTGCAATGACAAATACGGTTCTGCCTTCCATCAGCCGGTCCATTCCCTGCTGAACCATCGCCTCCGTTCTTGTATCGATCGAGGAGGTTGCTTCATCCAATATCATAACCGGCGGATTGGATACGGCTGCTCTTGCGATCGAGATCAACTGCCGCTGTCCCTGTGACAATCCGCTTCCATCTCCGGCAAGCACCGTGTCATAACCATTTGGCAGCATCATAATGAAATTATGCGCATTCGCAAGCTTGGCGGCTGCAATACATTCCTCATCCGTGGCATTTGGATTTCCATATTTCAGGTTCTCCATAACCGTTCCGGTAAACAGATTGACCTCCTGTAATACAATACCGAGAGATGCCCGCAGATCCTTCTTGCGGATCTTATTAATATTGATTCCGTCATACCGGATCTTACCATCGTCTATATCATAGAAACGATTGATCAGATTGGTGATCGTCGTTTTTCCTGCTCCGGTCGCACCTACAAATGCGATCTTCTGACCCGGTTTCGCATAGAGCGTCACATCACGCAGGATCTGTTTGTCCGGATTGTAGCTGAAATCCACATGATCCAGAACGATATCGCCCTCTAATCTCTGGTAAGTAAGACTGCCATCCTCATGTGGATGCTTCCATGCCCAGATTCCGGTTCGTTCTTTCACTTCCACCAGCTCACCATTTTTCTCTTTGACATTTGCAAGTGTTACATAACCATTATCCACTTCCGGTTCTTCATCGATCAGCTTAAAGATACGTTCCGCGCCTGCAAGTGCCGTTACGATCGCATTAAACTGATTCGAAAGCTGTGAGATCGGATTGGTAAAGTTCTTCGACAACGTAAGGAAGGATGCGATCATACCAAGAGTGGCTGTATTCGTTCCGACCAGCGTCAGATTCGTTGCACCGGAGATCGCAAGCCATGCTCCAACAACCGCTACAACTACATACTGCACATAACCAAATGCATTCATCATCGGCATCATTCCGCTTGCATAACCATTTGCACTGGCTGCTGCCTGCTGCCATTCCTGATTCTTTTTCTGGAAATCTTCTCTGGCTTTCTCTTCGTGGCAGAATACCTTAACAACCTTCTGGCCATTGACCATTTCCTCGATATAACCATCTAATGCACCAAGTGTCTGCTGCTGTTTTATAAAATAAAATCCACTCTTGCCACCGATGACCTTCACCAGCTTCATGATAAAGAACAGCATCACGACAACGATCAGTGTCAGATAAATGCTCTGATATAACATACAGCAGAATACCGCAACAACCGTACATATCGATGAGATCATCTGTGAAAGGGACTGTGCGATCATCTGGCGGAGCGTATCAGTATCGTTGGTATAGCAGCTCATGATATCTCCGTGTGTATGCGTATCAAAATAACGGATTGGCAGGCTCTGCATCTTCTCGAACATCTCATCTCGTATGGTTTTCAGAGTTCCCTGTGCGATCCCTACCATCAGGTAGTTATAAAACCATGTAGAAAATACACCGATCAGGTAAATAACGCCGACCATACAAAGTGCCTTGATCAGCCCGGTATAGACCGGATGATCCATTGCAAGGATCGGGGTGATATAATCATCGATCAGTATCTCGATAAACATTGCCGACGCTACACTTGCAAGTGCACTTAAGATAATACAGATAAATACAACAACCAGCGTCTTCTTATATGCTCCGATATAGGACAGCAGCCGTTTGGCTGTATTTTTATTGACCCTGCTGCCCTGCTCTCTGTCGGGTGCGTCCATCTGTTTCTTCTGTTTACTCATCCTGACCGCCTCCCTTCTGCTGTGATTCATATACTTCTCTGTAGATCGGACTCTTTACGATCAATTCTTCATGCGTACCTACATCCATGATCTTACCATCATCCAATACCACGATCTTATCTGCGTGCTGAACAGAGGAAATTCTCTGCGCAATGATGATCTTGGTCGTGTCCGGCAGGTATTCGGCAAATGCTTTCTGGATCATCGCATCGGTCTTTGTATCAACCGCACTGGTCGAATCATCGAGGATCAATATCTTCGGTTTCTTAAGAAGTGCCCGCGCAATACAAAGACGCTGCTTCTGTCCACCGGAGACATTTGTTCCACCCTGTTCAATGTAGGTATCATATCCATCCGGCATCGCCTCAACGAATTCATCCGCGCAGGCAAGACGGCAGGCTTCTTTTACTTCTTCATCCGTCGCCTGTTCATTTCCCCAGCGGAGGTTCTCTTTTATTGTCCCTGAAAACAGTTCATTCTTCTGAAGAACCATTGCAACTGCATCACGAAGCACCTGCAGGTCATATTTGCGGACATCCACGCCACCGACCATAAGTGTTCCGCCTGTCACATCATACAGACGAGGGATCAACTGGACAAAGGAAGACTTCGATGAACCGGTTCCACCGATAATACCAACGGTCTCACCGGATCGGATCTTAAGATCTGCTCCGTCAATAACTTTCTTATCTGCCCGTTTGCTGTAAGAGAAATCCACATGATCATACACGATCGAACCATCTGCAACAGTCTGAACCGGGTTCTCCGGATTCTGTATCGTAGTTGTCTCCTCAAGCACCTCAACGATACGTTCCGTTGAAGATCTGGATATCATGATCATGACAAATACCATTGATAACATCATAAGTGCCATCAATATCTGCATCGCATATGTGATAAGTGCAGTCAACTTACCGGTCGTAAGTCCAAGTGCTTCATTATTTCCGCTTGCCACAATGGCTTTTGCACCGATCCATGAAATTGCGATCATACATCCATACATGAAGAACTGCATCAAAGGAGAGTTAAATGCCAGGATTCTTTCTGCCTTTACAAAATCCTTATAGATATCACCTGATGCATGTTTGAATTTGCCGATCTCGGCTTCCTGCGAATTAAAGGATTTGACAACCCGCATTCCCTTTACATTTTCCTGAACGATATTATTTAAACCGTCATATTTGTGGAATACCCGTTCGAAGATCGGGTGCACCTTGGTTGCTATAAATATCAGACCGAATCCCATAAACGGAATAACGATCAGGAATATCCATGCCAGCTTTGCATTGATCGTAAAGGAAACGATCACGGAAAAGATCAGCATGATCGGTCCTCTGACTGCAATACGAATGATCATCTGATATGCGTTCTGAATATTCGTTACGTCTGTGGTCAGTCTTGTTACGATAGATGAAGTGGAAAACTTATCTATGTTAGAAAATGAAAATGTCTGGACATTATCATAGATATCCTGTCGCAGATTTGCGGAAAATCCTGCTGACGCTTTCGCACCGAGAACTGCTGCAAGCACACCTGTTAAAAGCTGTAAGGCTGCAAGCACAATCAGCCATGTTCCATCCTTTACGACAATACTCATCTTTCCACCTTCGATACCAAAATCCAACAGATCAGACATACAAAGTGGAATTAAAATCTCAAATACTACTTCAATTGCTGCACAGAATATCGTAAGCAGTGTCGGCTTCTTATATTCCCGCAAACTTTTTAATAATTTTCTGATCATACGTCCTCCTTCTTTCTTTATCTGATATTTTCATATAATTTTTCAAGCAGCTTTTTCGCCTGCGCCACCTCATTCTCTGAAAAAGAATGAAGCAGTCTCTGTTCCGCAGCTCTCCTGCCTTCATACATTTTATTGAGCAGTTTTTCAGCTTCACAGGTGCTGCATACCATCTTATTTCGTTTGTTATTCTCATCCAGATGACAGTTCAGATAACCTTTCTTTTCCAGACGGTTCACGATGCCGACAACTGTCGGATGCGCTACATCCAGAAATACCTCGATCTCCTTCTGTGTCACCATTCCACCATTCCAGTACACATATTCAATCACTCTTGCCTGTGAACTGGTCAGATCCACGTCACATAAATATGCGTCAAATCCGGCCTTCAGCTTATCATTGATCCGCTTAATATAATAACCGATGTCCTTCTCCGGACCACACGGCAGCTTTCGATCTGCATCCATATCCTTTTCCTGTTCCATTACGGTTCCTTTCTTTTATTTACAGCTATGTATAATTCCCGGAAAATGCTCTTACATTTAATGTTATATAGCTTGCATATCTTATACATACTATACATCTTTTTTCATGTGTAGCACGCTACATTTTAGTTCAAAAAAAAGAATGTGTCAACACCACTTCCTGTATTTTATATTAAAAAACATAAAATCTTTCTCTTATAGTCAATTATCTAATTATACAAAAAACTCTACAGCACTCGGTCACGGGGATGGTGCTTGTTATAAAATAACATTGCGAGATTTCGTTGTGAACTGCACATTGCCAGTAAATACGAGTGCTTGTCTGAGCCAAAGGCGAGTTAGCACAGGAGTATTTACGAATCAGGCATGTGCAGTGACCAGAAACCGCAGCACGTTATTTATAACAAGAGCCATCTCCGCGACAGAACGCTGTAGAGTTTCAAGGCTCTTTTCTATGAATCACACATCCGGTATCCGACCCCTAATTCATTCGTTATGTAATTCTCCTTACCGGGAACTGCACCGAACTTCTTTCGGATATTCGCCATATTTACCTGCAGCTTCTTCCGGCTTCCCGAATCATTATATCCCCAGATCTCGTTGATGATAAAACTGTAGGTCAGCATCTTACCTGCATGCTCGGATAACAACGCTACAATATTATATTCTGTCTGTGTCAGCTTCACTTCATTTCCGGCGATCGTAACCAGTCTTGCATCATAATTGATAACCAGCTCTCCAACCTCGAATCTTCCACCCGGCCGCAATCCATCCTCTGCCCGATGCGTAGCGATACGGAGTGCTGAACGTACCCTTGCTACCAGTTCATTTGAACTGAACGGCTTGGTTACATAATCATTTGCGCCCTCATTGAGTGCCTCTACTTTATCCCTCTCATCAGAACGTGCCGATAAAACGATGATCGGTGTAAATGATGATTGCCGCACTTCCTTTAAAAATGTCATTCCATCCCGATCCGGCAATCCCAGATCCAGAATGACCAGATCAGGGCGATGGGATGCAAACATCATCTGTCCCCCACGACAGGAATATGCGGAAACAGCCTGATATCCATTTGCTTCCATCAGCGCACTGATCAGATTATTAATATGTTCTTCGTCTTCAATTATCAATATCTTATATCTGTTATTAATCATTCTCTGTTTCCTCCATATCCAGTGTAAACCGCACAACAGCACCGCCATCCTGCAGATTCTCCGCAGAGATCTCACCACCATGTGCTTTTACGATCGTGGTACATACCGCCAACCCGATCCCTGCATTTTTCTTACTGCTGTCAAGTCCTGATTCACCATAAACCAGTTTCCCTGCAAATATATCCTTTACCTTATCAACCGGAATACCACATCCGTTGTCCCGGATCTCAAATACTGCAAAATGCCCACTCGTATATACACGAAGCCCAAGCTTATTCATGCCCTCTGCATGCTGAACTGCATTTTCTAACAGATTCAGGATCAACTGCTCGACTAAGATCGCATCCATCGGAATCATGATCAGTTCATCCGGAATGTCAATCTCAACATTCTGACCTTCATACCGTTTATTGAACTTAACCAGAACAGAATCTAACAGCTCATCCAGCGCAATCGGAATCTTAATGATCTTAACATTTTTTCCATCCAGTCTGGTAATCGATAACATATTCTCAACCATTCGCGACAGCCATTGTGCATCCTGTTTGATTCCATGAAGCATGCTTTTTTTCTGCTCCTCCGTAAATTCATTCTTATCATCTAACATTGCAGAGCTTGCACCATAAATCGTTGTAAGCGGTGTCCGAAAATCATGGGATACGGATCGGAGCAGATTGGCCCGCATCTTCTCCTGTTCACTCTCTGCCTTTAACTGTTCCTGACTCTTCAACTTATTTGTAAATCCGCAGGTAATAACTGCAATAGCTATCATGATAACGGCAGAGATCATATTTTCCGGGATCGTAAAATTAATCTTAAAATACGGAAATGTAAATGCATAATTTACCGCCAGAATGCTGATGACAGATGCGACCGCACCATATAAGAAACCATCTGTGATAACGGATACCAGAAATACATCCAACAGAAAAATAGAGGGTATCAAAGTCTGATTTCCCCACTCCTTCTGCATAAACAGGGACAACAAAAATCCACATACCAATATCGCTGCTGTAATTAAAAAATTCTTTGTAAAATTCAGGAATCTGTTCATCATTTTCTCCGCTGTATCTTTTTGTAATCTGTTATAACAATCGTATCCATTTCAACCAATTCTGACAATCATTATTATATATTCATATTCTAAACTGTAACAACATATATTGTAGCACGTTTTATGGTTAAGACATGGTAAAAGGCTAAAAAAAGAAGACCTGATACCTGCGTTTCTCGGTACAACTATCAGATCTTCCTTCATCCGTTCCAATGTATGCTTTTCATATTTTGCAACCATAATCTACTGCACTCATTCTGAGTTTCCACAATCTTGCAGCAAGGAGAGCTGATTGGGCTGAAAAATATATGTCCTCTCTGACATAAATGCATATATTATGAACTTTCCCACTCAATAATATATCGGTTTTCAATATATCTATGAAGTTATTATATCAAAACATTTATCAGATACAATAAACCTGTCGTAATCTGCAATGTTTCCGTCGTAATCGACATATTTCTACAAATTCCGGATACGGTTCTCTGCTTATGCAGTCAGATACAGATGAGATTCTTTCCTGTTATTCCACTGGAATCCCTCATGCCGCTCCATAATAAACTGGATGATCTGCTTATTATTCCGTATCTCCTTTCTGTTGTCTGAATTCATCTCAATGCCCTTCATACGAAGTCCGATACCCTTAAGCACAACCTGAATATTTCCATCTGAGGATTCCGATGGTGCGATCTGAATCCGGAGTGTCCGGGGCAATGACTCTGATACGGAATCCTGCTTATTCTCTCCCTGATCTTCATTCAACAAAATAACATTATGTACCATCCGCTCGATCAGATATCCCATATCCAGTTCTACATTTGTATCAATCTGAATTTCTTCTGCTGCAACTTCCGGATGAATACCTGCACCCTCACAGGCAGATGTAACATTATTTAATACCAGATTCAGGATTGAAAGATTTGTGTATTTTATATACTCCTTCTGTTTTCCCGGTTTCAGATCTTCCTGTAACTGTCTGATCTGCTCCTGTTCCTTCCGGACATCTCCTGCCAGATCAAGTATATGCACATAATTATACAGATCATGCTTGATATCCCGCAGCCTGTTGTAATCCGCCAGAAGCTTCTCATAATCCTCTTTCTGCTGCTTCATCTTTGCTTCCAGAAAACGTATCATTTTTCTTTGATAGCTATTATATACGATCGTATACAGATGATAAGTAGCTATAAAAGCAGATGCCCAGATTCCCAGTGCTATAAACTGTGACATCAGATTAACCTCTTTTACCATAGTCACAAAATACACAACCAACATCATATATCCGGTTCCAACAGCCAGAATCCACACCATGCTTCTGACAAATGATTGTCTCCGGAACTTCCTGTATGGCATATATTTCCGCATAAACCAGACTTCAATGATCGTTCCTATGCCCTCACGCAAGGCTTCTACTCCAAGCCAGACAAGCAATGCTTTTGCACTGTATAATACCGGTGTATCATTATATGCATATCCAAACAGTTCCTCGATCACTGCTGACATCGTCACCGTAACAAGATCAAATGTCATAATACCCACCATAAATGATACCAAATTTATAACCATGCACTCTTTACGGTATAATACAACGCCTACAAGCATCATCACAAATCCAAAAATATAAATGATGGCACGAAGCCATGCAGGTGCATCTAGCTGTATACTTGTATTTATTAAAACGCGGAGGAAAAACATATTTAAAATATTCAAGCCCAGATAGATCCGGTCTCTTCTTCCACGATCCATTCCCATATAAGCACCCAGATAAATATTAAATTGTAATGCCGTGATCAGGGCTGCTCCGAGCACCTGCAGGAATGTCCATATGTTCATTTCTATCTTCTCTCTTTCTTTATACCGTCATCAATATGCGTATATATATTTTGACATTTTTCTTGTTTTATGGCAACCTTTTTATTATAATATTACCAGTTAAGCAAAATGTTTTCTACATTGAAATTACCAATTACAGGGGGGATACCATATATGAAACTCAAACTTCTAATATGTGATGATTCAGATCTACAATTAAAAGAAACAACCAGTTTTGCACATTCCTGTTTGGATGCTTCTGAATCCTTCACTTTCAGAATCGACTCCTACGAGCCAGAGAAATTAAAAAAATTGCTTGAGACCGATACGATTAATTATGATATTGCAATCTTAGATATCGAAATGGGGGACTTCAACGGTATCGATTTTGCTTCCGAGCTTAATCAATGCTGCCCACAGTGTGCAGTTATCTTTCTCACCAGCCATACCGACTATATATCTGAATCTTACGAAGTCCGTCACATATATTATGTTACAAAGGATTCCATACAACAATATCTGCCTAAGGCACTGGATAAAGCGATTCAGCTTGTAATTGAACGAAAAGCACGCTTTCTGGACGTTATCTCCAACCGAAAACGGTACACCCTTTCATGCGGAACGATCACTCATATTGAACGGCTCAGCCGCGAGATTATTATTTATACTGACGATGGGGAAGCCTATAAAGTGTACGAATCCCTTCAGGCTGTAAGCGAACGACTGCCGTCCTATTTCTCGCAATGCCATAGTTCTTTCATGGTCAATCTTGGATATGTAAAAAATTTATCCTCACAGGAAACCGAGCTGACCGGCAGCATCAAACTGCCTGTTGGCAGACGCTATGCCAAACCATTCAAAGCCGACTACCTCAAATATATCTCCGAACATGCTATGTTGTAAATTACAAACACACAAACCATGGCTGTTCTGTATGCCTTTTACAACATGATCGCTACTTCAAAGGCATCACCCTTGTCCGTGAACTCGACCGTTCCATCGTACCTGGCAACAATCTGCCTGATAATACGAACACCTCTGCCGTGGTTTTCTGCATCCGACTTCGTTGTATGGAGCTGATTCTCCATAACGGCAATCTCCGTTCTTTTGGAATTTTTAACAGTGATAAAGAAGTTACTCCCACGATTCAATATCGATACATGTATGAATCTTTTATTTTCCCCATTTGCATCCTGCACCGGCACACACTCGGCTGCTTCGATCGCATTGTCTAACAGATTGGCAAACAGACGAATCTTATCGACATCCTCCATACGAATCTCCGGTAACCCGGTTGGAATATTATAAGTAAATGCAATCTGCCTCTTCCTTGCAAGATCCCGCTTATCTGAGATTGCACAGTCAAGGATTGTGTCATTTGTCACAATCATCTGCCTGATCTCCTCAATCTCCTTCTTCTTTTTTTCTATGTACTCTTCGGTGTCTTTCTGCTCCCGGATCATTTCATTGATCTCGTTTGAAATCTCATATATCTTTTTGCTGGTGTCTTCTATACTCTTCATATGCGTATATGAAGATTGGATACTTTCTACAAACTGTTGTCTTTTTTTCTTCAGATTTCTTGCTGAAATGATATTGTAGATCAGTGATCCTATAAGCACAATAACTACTGCTACTATGATCATCCAGTTTTTCTCGTTCATCTGTGGCATATTTATCCTCTGGTCAAACATATTTTTTCATATATTCTATTATCTGAATTCTCCAAAAAACACTATAAATTTTAGTATATCTATTATTTCTTTCCTGTCAATAATATTTTTATCTCTAGTTTTCTGTTTCAGATAACACCCAGACTGTGTTTTTCTCTTTCTATAAAAATTGTATAAACAGCTTGACTCTTTTTATTTTAAAGCTATAATAGTTCTAAAAAGAACTTAATTAAGAAATGAGGAATATATATGATCCTACAATCACCATCCAATATTTTTGATATGACAAAAAGCCTGATGAAGCTTCAGGAAAAATATCTTGAGAGCATCCGGATAGACTATAAGCTTTCACGGATTGAAGTTATCATCATTACTTTTTTACACAATAATCCGGTACATGATACTGCCAGAGATATCGTAGAGTTTCGTATGCTACAGCGTGGAAATGTATCCACAGCCATTGATTCTCTCGCCGACAAAGGCTATCTGACCAGACATCCGGATACAAATGATAAACGGATCATTCATCTGAAGCTCTCCGATAGATCAATTCCTGTTGTACATGCAATCGAGAAAAAGCAGGACGAACTGATCTCCTGCATCTTTGAAGGTTTTTCAGATGACGAAAAGAAGAATTTTGCATCCTATAACAAGCGTTTGTATGACAATGTGTTATCGCATTTAAAATAATATGATCACAACACTGCTGCCTGAATACCGGGCAGTTCGGACAATACTATATTCAGGCAAGCTCATATCGCAATTAACTTTTATACAATATAAAATATCAATCAAAGGAACGAGGAATATACATGAAGAAACAAACACAAGCCTACAGCATGACCGATTCTTCAAACAACACATCAAAAGCTTCACCACCAACCGGCGGAGAATCCATATCGAAAAACATCAAGAATAATCAACCGAACCGGGTTGCCCACAACACAGGCTCATCCAACCGGGAATTTCTGGCAAAAGAACCGATCGGTAAATTACTGGCAAAGCTCGCACTTCCTACAGTCGCCGCACAGATGATCAATATGCTGTATAATATCGTTGATCGTATTTATATCGGTCATATTCCACAAAACGGTTCACTGGCACTTACCGGTGTCGGTGTCTGTATGCCCCTTATCATGATCATCTCCGCTTTCGCGGCTCTGGTCGGAAATGGCGGTGCTCCACGAGCTACCATCTATATGGGCAAAAATAAAAAAGACGATGCCGAGAAAATCCTCGGTAACTGTTTTACCATGCAGATCATCTTATCCGTTATACTGACTGCTGTTCTTCTGATCTGGAATCGCGACCTGCTTCTGGCATTCGGTGCAAGTAAGAATACCATTAACTATGCAACCTCATATATGAATATCTACGCAATCGGCACAATCTTTGTACAGCTCACTCTGGGTATGAATGCATTTATCACTGCACAGGGCTTCGCCAAAGAAGGTATGTTATCCGTACTGATCGGTGCGATCGCGAATATTATCTTAGACCCGATCTTTATCTTTGCGCTTCATATGGGGGTAAAAGGCGCGGCCCTTGCAACAATCATTTCTCAGGGTTGTTCCTGCATCTGGGTCTTAAGCTTCCTCTTCGGCAAGCGGACAACTCTCCGCATCCGTGTGAAAAACCTCGGTTTGCAGGCCTCCTATATCCTGCCATGTCTGGCACTCGGTTCTGCCGTCTTTATCATGCAGGGAAGTGAAAGTATCATATCCGTGTGCTTCAACTCCTCCCTTCTGAAATATGGCGGAGATATGGCTGTCGGTGCTATGACGATCCTTACCAGTGTCATGCAGTTCGCCATGCTCCCACTTCAGGGACTTGGCCAGGGTGCTCAGCCGATCATCAGTTATAACTATGGTGCAAAAAATGCATCCAGAGTAAAGGATGCATTCAAACTTCTGCTGAAGGTCAGCCTGACATATTCTGTTTTATTATGGCTTTGCATTATGTGTTTCCCTCAGGTTTTTGCATCCATCTTTACCCCGGATACTGCCCTGATCACATTTACCAAGGATGCACTTAGATACTACCTTGCGGTTATGTTCTTATTTGGAATCCAGATTTCCTGTCAGATGACATTCAATGCCCTCGGTAACGCTCCGGCATCCATCATCGTTGCGATCATGCGTAAATTCGTCCTGCTGATCCCACTGATCTTCATTATGCCACATATCTACACCTCAGATAAGACAATGGCTGTCTACATGGCAGAACCGATTGCAGACCTGATCGCCGTAACCTTCACCGCCATCCTGTTCTTCTTCCAGTTCAGAAAGGCACTACGGGAGATTGAATAAATTAATTAATAATCCTATCCGGTCGTTTATATTTTCATCGAGCTTTTTCATGCTTTAATTCAGGCAACACCGTGGCACACATTGTAAAGAAGCTGGCACATCCGCCGATCAGATTCGAGATTGGCTCTGCCCAGAATACACCATCCACTCCAAGATTTCCGATTTTCGGAAGCAGAATGGTAAGTGGCACTACGATAAATGCCTTCCGAAGCAGAGAAAAGAAGGTAGCCTTTTTCGCCTTTCCAAGCGCAAGGAACACACTCTGTCCGGTAAACTGCAATGCCATAAAACAAAATCCGAAGAAATATATATGTAATGCCGGAACCCCTTTTGCGATCAGTTCCGGTGAATGATTAAATATACGGATAAACGGCTCCGGGAACAATCTGAGAGTGCCCCATGCCGCAAAAGTATAGGTTACGCATAATATAGTCAGGAAACGGATAGCTTTCCGTACCTTCTCATATGCCCCTTCTCCATAATTAAAGCTCATGACCGGAGATGCACCATTTGTAATACCCATAACCGGAAGTGTACAGATATCCCGCACGGAATTCAACACGGTCATAACGCCCACATAGATATCCCCGCCATAGACCTGAAGTGTCGCATTACATACAACCTGTACCAGACTGTTTGTAAATGCCATGATAAAGCTGGATACTCCCAGACTGATGATCCGCAAAACCCGCTTCCACTGCAGCCACATACAGCTCCATTTCAAATGAAGCACTGCCCGTTTTCCGGTCAGGAAGACAAGTACCCATACTGCCGAGCAAAACTGGGAAATGATCGTCGCAATAGCCGCGCCTCTTACTCCCAGATTTAAAACAAAGATAAACATAGGATCCAGTACTATATTTAAAACTGCTCCGATCAGAACCGATATCATTCCGGTATTTCCAAAGCCCTGACTGTTAATAAACGGATTCATTCCTACCGATACCATGACAAATACCGTTCCCAGCAGATAGATCCGAATATAGGAGCCTGCATATGGGAATGTATCATCACTTGCGCCAAACAGATAAAGAATCGGCTTATAAAAGATCAGCCCGATAATCGTCAATACAATTCCTGTTCCGATCAATAAAGTAAAAGCATTTCCCATCAGATGCTCCGCTTCCTTATCATTACCCTTGCCGCGTTCCATGGAACAAAGCGGTGCACCTCCATTTCCATACAGATAGGTAAAGGCGGTGATCAGTGAAATGATCGGAAAGCACAGACCTACCCCTGTCAGTGCAGTTGTACCGACTTCCGGGATCCGTCCGATGTAGATCCTGTCAACCACGTTATATAAAAGATTAAGTAGCTGTGCCAGAATCATTGGTACAGCTACTTCTATAATATTTCTATATACATTTCCACTTGAGAAATCTGTCTGATGTGCCTGCAATACCGTCTTCCTCTTTCAAAATAACATACAATATGATCCGTTCTGTTCCGTCAATACTTTCAAAAGCATTCTCTGTCAGAAAATACTTTTCAGAACTGTCTTTTATATTATATTCTTTTTTGAAGTGAAGTCAAATAACACTTATCCTCTATGCGTGATAAAGGTTGACCGCCTTTTCGATCAGTGCCAGTTCCTCTGCTTCCATCTCGGTTGTTCTCTGCTTCTCAGCTGCCTTCAGATTACTGAGTATCTGTTCCGGCTTCGATGCACCGATCAAAACGGTTGTAACCTCCGGTTTATTCAGCAGCCATGCAATCGCAAGCTCTGACAAGCTCATATTATAGCCTGCTGCAATATCATTTAACTCTGTCAGAAGCGGACGCATCGATACGACCTGATCCTCATGAAGGAACCGTCCGTCTCTTGCCACCCGGCTGTCCTTTGGAATATTCTGCAGATATTTATCGGTTAACATACCCTGTGCCAGTGGAGAAAAGCAGATCAGTCCTCTTCCGGATGCATATGTCTGCTTCAGTAGTCCGTTCTTCTCAACTGTCCGATCCAGAATACTGTAACAATTCTGATTGATGATAAACGGACAATGCAGTTCATCCAGAATCCGCTCTGCTTTCGCCATCGTCGGGCCGTCATAATTCGACAGACCTACGTATAAAGCCTTACCACTTCTTACAATCTGTGCAAGTGCTTCCATCGTCTCTTCTAACGGTGTGTTCGGATCCATGCGATGATGATAGAAGATATCTACATATGGAAGTCCCATTCTCTTTAAGCTCTGATCCAGACTCGCGATCAGGTATTTGCGGCTGCCCCAGTTGCCATAAGGACCTTCCCACATATCATATCCTGCTTTTGTACTGATCACCATCTCGTCTCTGTAAGCACTCATTTCTTCCCGGAGGATTCTGCCGAAGTTTTCCTCTGCACTTCCATATACCGGTCCGTAATTATTTGCCAGATCAAAATGTGTGATTCCGTGATCGAATGCTGTAAAGCACATCTGTTTCATATTTTCATAATTATCTACACTACCAAAATTATGCCAGAGTCCCAGTGCGATTGGAGGAAGCATCAGACCACTTTTACCGCAATGACGGTAAAAATCCGTTCCTTCTGTCTCTGTATATCTGGTCTTTGAAGCTGTATATTCAGCCATATAAACTAACCCCTTTCTATCTTAAACAAACAGGCAATTGTATCTTCTCTATGCCCTGTATTCCGGCACGTTTACAATTGCCTGTCTGTTACTTATTTACTGAATATTTTCATTATGCACCATAGCCATCCGGATTCATGCTCTGCCATCTCCATGAATCTGCGCACATCTCATCAATTCCGTATTCTGCTTCCCAGCCAAGTTCTTTCTTAGCAAGAGTTGCATCAGAATAACAGGTTGCGATATCACCTGCACGACGAGGCTTGATCTCATAAGGAATCTTCTTGCCGCATGCCTTCTCAAATGCCTTAACAACATCTAAAACGCTGTATCCTTTTCCTGTACCCAGATTGTAAATCTTTACACCCGGATTCTCTTTGATCTTATTGATAGCTTTTACATGACCCTTGGCAAGATCTACAACATGGATATAATCTCTGACACCTGTTCCGTCCGGTGTATCATAGTCATCACCGAATACACCAAGACAAGGAAGCTTTCCTACCGCTACCTGTGCTACATAAGGAAGCAGGTTGTTTGGAATACCCTTTGGATCTTCTCCGATCAGTCCGCTCTTATGTGCTCCGATTGGATTGAAGTAACGAAGCAGGATTACATTCCATTCCGGATCTGCTGTGTGGATATCTGTCAGGATCTGCTCAAGCATATGCTTGGTCCAGCCGTAAGGATTTGTGCAGACACCCTTTGGACATTCCTCTGTGATCGGAATAAATGCAGGATTGCCATATACGGTTGCAGATGATGAAAAGATAATGTTCTTGCATCCATTCTCGCGCATTGCCTTGCAAAGTGTTAATGTACCCGCAATGTTATTCTCATAATATTCGAGTGGCTTACGAACAGATTCACCAACTGCCTTTAAGCCTGCAAAATGAATTACTGTATCCGGCTTTTCTTTTGCAAAGATTTCATTCATTGCATCCAGATCACGGATATCCTTCTCATAAAATGTTACGTCTTTTCCTGTTATCTCTTTTATTCTTCCAATTACTTTCGGACTCGCATTATACAGATTGTCAACAACTACTACATCATATCCTGCTTCTAATAATTCAACGCAGGTATGACTTCCAATATAACCAGCACCACCTGTTACTAAAATCTTCATATCATAATCCTCCTGTAAAATAAATTCTTAACCTTCGGTTATCACAACATTTATCGGTACCGGATTCTCTGTTACGATAACCACTATCATCATTATACACGAGAATAAAAACTAATCAATAGTTTTTGCTAAATTTTTACTAAAAGTTAGTAAATTTTATTCTTTTTTGTTTACTGCATGAATTCTACCGCATGCTTCCGCTTCCATATCGGCATCAGATTCCGCTGGCAGGTCGAATTCTTCCGCTGTTCAATCCCGATCGTATGAAAGAAGGTCTTCCAGAGTTCGGTATATTCATCCTTCAATAATTCCGTCTGTCGGAGCGTCTTCATTTCCTCATCGGACAACTCCCGCAAATACATCTTCTGAGCCTTTTCCTTCATATATCGGTTCTGTTCTGAAATCTCTCTTTCTCTATCTGCCTGCTGCCCTGAGTAATGTTTTCCCGGATGGATCACCGCATACTTCCGGTTATCATCAAGGATCATAAAATATTCATCCGGCATCCGGTCTGCAAAATGCTCTGCCACCTGATAGATCACATCATGCTTCGGTTCCAGATGACAGACATACACCTTATTATCGATCGAATTGAATCTGGCAAATTCCCGAAAATGATGAATTTCATTTCCAACTGCCCGCCGAATCTCCAGCATCCGGCTGACCGGAGACTCTGCAAGCATCCCGATCACCCTTGGTCCTGCCTGAAATCCGATCCGCAAAAACCGGTAGATATCGTCCAGTACATCTTCTTCCATCAGACAGGCATAATACACATCGATATATGCCTGCATCCCGATCTTATTTCGAACGGAACGCAGAACCTTTTCCGTCTTTTCTGCATCGGCATCCACATGGACATACTCGTCAAATAAAGTTGCCTGCACGATCGGCTCCGTCCGTAACTGCACCTTATCATGTCCGACCCGGAGTGCATAGACCCATGCATCATAGATGCAGGTCATCATATCTTCTAATTGATGTTTACAGGTAAATATCCTCATATTTACATTCTCCCATCTATATCCTCATCTATCTGTAAAATCTATCCTGACAATATTTCTTCATACAATCGTCTATTCTTAAATAGGATTTTACATTTATCCACAAATCAATTCGGAACTCCAAATACTCCCTGAGCATCAAAAAAGGATAACTGCTTATATTCTTCTTCCTTATGCTCTACCTGCCAGTTTTCTTTTGCATGCTCGCCTATCAGTTGTCTGGTAATATACTGCTCTTCGATCGGTATCTTATACATCATCCGTCCTCCACAGGTAATAAAATAATGCGCCCGTTTCAACACCACGCCCATCTTCTTCAGATGGTCAAATTCCAGATGTCCGTACCGTCTCGCCTTTACGATCCTGCCTGCTGATTTCGGTCCTATCCCCGGCACTCGAAGCAGCGTATCATAAGAAGCTGTCTGCACTTCGATCGGGAACTGTTCCAGATGCCGAATCGCCCAGTCGCATTTCGGATCCATGCGGACATTAAAATTCGGTCGCTCCTCCGACAACAATTCATCTGCCTGAAATCCATAAAACCGCAGCAGCCAGTCTGCCTGATACAGTCGATGTTCTCTCAGAAGCGGAACCGGAGTCTCAAGCGCCGGAAGTGCCGAATCCTCATTTACCGGAATATATGCGGAATAAAAGACACGTTTCAGATCATAGTTCTGGTATAACTTCTGTGTCGTCTGAACCAGCGTATAGTCGCTCTCATCGGATGCCCCAATGATCATCTGTGTACTCTGACCTGCCGGTGCAAATGTCCGCGGCTTCCATGTATCCTGAGTTGCCGGAGCAAAGGAAGCAGCTTTCTTCCAAAGAGAGCCGCCTCCATTACTCTGTGCTCCGGTCAGCCGTAACTGTTCTTTCCCGAATATACTTCCCGGCAGGTAACGATTCCCCAGACTGCGTTCCATTCTTGCATCTTTCCCTATCAGGGTTCTTGTCTCTGCGATCGTATCACGCACCTTCCCCATCGGAGTCATGATCGTCTGGAAACTCTTATTCGGAGCAAGCTTCTTCAGGCTCTCTGCAGTCGGCAGCTCCAGATTCACACTGATGCGGTCGGCCAGAAATCCGGCTGCCGCAAGCAGTTCATCCGGCGCACCCGGAATCGTCTTTACATGAATATATCCGTTGAACCTGTATTTTGTACGAAGGAGCTGTAAGGTTATACAGATCTGCTCCATCGTGTATGCCGGATCACGGATCACACCGGAGCTTAAGAACAGCCCTTCTATATAATTCCTTTTATAAAATTCGATCGTCAGTTCACAGATCTCCTCCGGCGTAAAAGTGGCACGCTTGACATCATTCGATACTCGGTTCACGCAATATTTGCAGTCATAAATACAATGATTCGTCATCAGAATCTTGAGCAGAGAGATACAGCGTCCGTCTGATGCAAAGCTGTGACAGATTCCGCAGGATCGTGCATTTCCGAGCATTCCTTCCTTTCCTTTTCGATCCACACCGCTGGATGTACATGCCACATCATACTTCGCCGCATCCGCCAGTATATATAATTTTTCCTGTATGGTTTTATTTGCTTGTATTTCGAACATATGTTTATTATAAGAACTTACGTTCGATTTTTCAAGTGGAAATTTTTGTTTTTTGTGTTTGCGGACGAAAAAGGCTTCCTGAAAGGATCCATGCAGCTAAATCAAACCTGTTCACTCAAATATTTATATCAAAATGAACAAGAGTATCATCTATTATTCCGCAAGACGCTTCCGCTCTACCTTCGACGTAATGGTACATAAGGCTGCAAAATACGCAGCCTAAGTACCAACGCTCAGGCAGGCTTGCTTCACAATAATAATACTCTCGTCCATTTTGCTCAAAAACAATACTTTGCAAACAGGTTTGATATATCTGCAATATTAACAGGAAGCCTTTTTCTGTCTTTGTAATAAACTATATACATATTTCCACATTTAAAAATCAAACTGGTAATTGTTTCATATTGTGAAAATGTTACAGAATTGTTACAATTTCATTGTACTCGATCGATACATTTATAAATTACAACAGGAGGATTTTATTATGTGTATTAATTATAACTGTTCAGATCTTTGGAATATGATCTGCAAGTACCTTGGTTTAGGCTGTTAATTTTAAAGCTGAAAAGCCATTGGATAAAAAAATAGCAGTATCCATTATTTCACAAGACATCTCCTTGCCACATAATGATACTGCTATTCTTTTATTTTACACTTTTAATTATTTCTTCTTATTCTTCAAGTCTGTCACCAGAATCATTGCTGCACCGGCTACCATAACGATCGCACCGATCAGCAGGAAGATGGTTCCATAGCCAAGGCTATAGACTATATCGCCATTGGCATTATTCTTGATCTGAACCATTGTATTGACCAGATCAATCATGATCACAGCCAGAGTCAGGATCGCTGTAAGTAACGTCCATTTTCTTGCATTTTTAAATACCATTATAATACTTGTGATCAATGCAAAAAATATAACAATGATTCCGTCTCCACTCAGGAAATTGACGGATTCTGTTGTTCCATCCACAGTCGCCTGAACGAACGGCTGGAAGTTTGCCCATATCAGAAGCATCGCCATAAGTCCGATCAGAACTCTTCCGATCGCGACAGGTTTCGGTGTCTCCATCTTCTCATTTGCTACATTTGAAAACCGTTTGGAGATTCCTCCATAGGTCTTACTGTAATCCATAATGGATAAATCTTTCTCTCTGTGCTCTCCACTGCCGGAGGTTGTCTGCACAGAATCTTTCTCATTCTGTTCTGCCATAAAAAACTCCTTTAATTACTGCTCCCGGAAAACGATCTTTCCTGTCGCTGTATCCATCCCGTCTACGATCGCCAAAGATTCCAGATGATATCCCAGATTCCGGATGATCTGTCCGCCGGTCTGGAAGCCTTTTTCGATTACGATACCGATTCCCGCAACATTTGCACCGGCTGATGTCACGATAGAGATCAATCCCTGAAGCGCACAGCCATTTGCGAGGAAGTCATCAATGATCAGAACATTGTCATCCGGATTCAAGAATTTCTTTGACACGATAACCTGATTCTTACATTTGTGGGTAAAGGATTCTACCTCTGCCACATATACTTCACCTTCTATATTGATGCTTTTTGATTTCTTCGCAAAGATAACAGGCACATCAAACTGTCGCGATGCCACACATGCAATCCCGATTCCGGATGCCTCGATCGTGAGAATCTTATTGATCGGCGTTCCTTCAAAACGCTTCTTAAATTCTTCACCGATCTGGTCAAATAACCGGATGTCCATCTGGTGATTCAAAAAGCTGTCAACCTTTAATACATTTCCTTCTTTTACAATTCCGTCTTTTACAATTCTTTCTTCTAAGAAATTCACTGTAGTTCCTCCTTGAGATTGCTTTCGTCCTTAACAAACAATTAGTACAATCATACATCATTTCTCGATGAGATTCTACTGGAAATGTATTTTTTATGATTCAAATTATTTACGCCTACCAGTCTGATCCCATTTTGCTGAGTGCTGATGCAATACTATCAATTCCAAGCACGGTCAGATACAGTCCGATCAGATAACCAAATGCGACAACTGCTGTAATCGGTTCTATCAGAAGCATAACTCCGATCACGATACCGACGATATTTAACAACAGGGATACAAGTCCGAAGCTGTTACCTGCAAAATACCGTACAGTGCTGATATGGGACAGTCTGGATATACTGTGCATAATGATCCAGAGTGCAAAGAGCCAGATTACTAACCGTTGTGCGGCTCCCGGACAGAGGATCAGCATCATACCAAGCAGGGTACTTAAGATGCCGGAGGTCAGGGATACTGTCGGTACAACTCCCATATGCCGCTCCATCTTTACATAGAATATAATATCTGTTATACCGCTGACTGCTGCCACGATTCCGTAACAGATGACAATACTGTTCAACATACTTTCAGGACGGATCATCGTAAAGATACCAAGTATAGTGAGTATGATTCCAAGTATCAGCTCCATCCAGCCAAATTCTGTTCGTTTCCTCATAATTCTCACCTCTTATCCTGTAAAATGCTCATAAATTCGTCTCCTGTGATCGTCTCTTTCTCATATAAAAAGGCTGCCAACTCATCCAGCTTTTCCCGGTTCTCCTCTAAAATCTTACGCGCTTTTTCATGCTGAACCTTCACCAGTTTTACAACCTTGCGGTCAATCTCCCGCTGGGTTTCCGGTGAACAGGTAAGGGATGTATCCCCACCAAGATACTGATTATTTCTCGTCTCCATCGCAACCATATCAAAGTCATCATTCATGCCATACTGGGTGATCATCGCCCGTGCGATCTTCGTTGCCTGCTCGATATCATTCGATGCTCCGGTCGTAACTTCACCGAATATCACTTCCTCTGCTGCACGTCCACCGGTAAAGGTTGCAATCTTATTTTCCAGTTCTTCTTTTGTCAGCAGATATTTGTCTCCCTGTTCCACCTGCATGGTGTAGCCGAGCGCACCTGAGGTTCTCGGAATGATCGTGATCTTCTGTACCGGTGCCGAGTGTGACTGCATGGCCGCTACGAGCGCATGGCCGATCTCATGATAGGCAACCACATGCTTTTCTTTATCTGATAAAACAGCATTCTTCTTCTGATATCCTGCGATAACTACTTCTACGCTTTCTTCAAGATCTGCTTCTGTAACGATCGTTCTGCCTGCCCGTACTGTCCGAAGAGCTGCTTCATTTACGATATTTGCCAGCTCTGCACCGGAAGCTCCTGCTGCCATTCTTGCGATCGTATGGAAATCCACATCATCCGAAACCTTGATCTTTCTGGCATGTACCTGAAGGATCGCTTCCCTTCCTTTCAGATCCGGAAGTTCAACCGGAACTCTACGGTCGAATCGACCCGGACGGGTAAGTGCAGGATCAAGCGATTCCGGTCGGTTTGTTGCCGCCAGGATGATAACGCCGTTGTTTCCTTCAAAACCATCCATCTCAGTCAGGAGCTGGTTCAAGGTCTGTTCTCTTTCATCATTCCCTCCGATCTGTCCGTCACGCTTCTTACCGATCGCATCGATCTCATCGATAAATACAATACATGGTGCTTTTTCCTTTGCCTGCTTGAACAGATCTCTAACCTTGGAGGCACCCATACCTACAAACATTTCTACGAATTCCGAACCGGACATCGAGAAGAACGGTACATTGGACTCTCCCGCAACTGCTTTTGCAAGCATTGTTTTACCGGTTCCCGGAGGACCTACTAACAGGACACCCTTTGGCATCGAAGCACCGACATCCGTATATTTCGCAGGGTTGTGCAGATAATCAACGATCTCTGCCAGATTCTCTTTTGCTTCATCCTCTCCTGCGACATCCGAGAAACGGATACCGTTTGTTGACTGCACATATACCTTGGCATTGCTCTTGCCCATTCCAAAGGACATCGCATTCTTACCGCCCGCCTGTTCGATCAGCTTCTTACTGAAATACTGACCCAGTCCGATGAATATAATGATCGGAAGAAGGAATGTCAACAGAAAATGCCAGACCGGTGATACCGTCTCCTCGACATTCTTTGAAAATACCGCTCCGGCATCATATAATCGTTCCGTCAGTCCCGGATCATCCATAGCTCCGGTCTTATAGTATGTGTTCTTATCCTTGTCTGTGAAGATGATCTCAGAATCATCCACCTCTACTTCACCAATATTTTTCTCATTGATCATCTTCATAAATGTTCCGTAATCTACTTCCCTGACCTGTGTCTTCATCAGAAGCGGATAAATGAACATATTAAAAACCAGAAGAATAACCAGCACGATCCCATAATAGAAGATCAACGGCTTCTTGGGTGATTTTACTTCTTTCATATGTCTCCTCTCTTTCCGGCAGGTACCTGTAATTTCTACACATGTGTACTGCCTTTTCCTGTATTATTTCCAAGTTTCGCAAATTATCATAGCAATCATCGCTGACCTGTGTTGACACAGCTTTTGGTATTGGTTATACAGGCAAAAATCTATTAGCACTCATGTCGCAGGAGTGCTAAGTTTCTTTTAGAACAATATAGTCAGAAAAAAAGGAAATGTCAATCTCTTTTATAAAGATTTCACACTTCCTTTACAGCTTTTTATTTTATATTATTTTGATACATCAATTATAAATTCCGGCGTTCCCATTGCTCCTGCACCCAGCTCATATTTATTAAAAAATACCACAACCTGATCCTTGTCATTGATATAAAACTGTGTATCTTCATTGATCAGATCTTCCAGATCTAAATCTTCCCAGAGATAGAATTTCTTTTCGTCGTCCCAGGTATTGATCTGCTTCTGAACCTCATCGGCTATGATTTTCTTATAATTGCTGCCAAACCATTCTTTTAATGTAATATCCTTTCCTGTATCCAGATCAATGTTATAATAGAACATCTGGTAATAACCGGTTGCCCGGGTCTCATTTTCACTGATCACAAAGGATACATAATGTTCATCCAGACATTTGACCTCATAGTCAATAACGATATCATATGGGATAAAGTTCTTCGGATCTCCCCCGGTTAATATATAAGCGTTATACTCTTCTTCCGCACGCTTCTTACTTGCTTCCACTTCCTGGTTGATCATCTTTGCTATCTCACGATTCACACGCTTTTCCAGTTCGGAATTTCCGGTATTATTCAACTGCGGAACTTTCACATTTACATATTTGGCTTCATCCGCATATTCATATTCCCGGAAGGTAAATACCTGACACACAGGACCGATAAACGGCGTATCTGCTGCTGCCTTTGCAAACGTCGGAGATACATTCAGCAGAACCACAAATATCAAAAACATTGCAGCTACGGCCTCTCCTGCATAACGCAGTATATGTTTCTTCCGTCTCGTATATATATTAACAGGCTTCTGATCCGACATCCCTGTGCTCTCTGTCGTCAGCCCTTCTTCTATCGCATCCTGAACTATGGAATTCAATTGTTCCGGGATTTTTATATTTTCATATTCCTCTTTATTAAACTTCATCATAAACCTCCAAATCCAGCTTTAAGAGTTTCAAAGCCTTATACAACCTTGATTTTACTGTGTTGATATTATCTCCTGTAACCTCTGCGATCTTGTCAAATGGCATATCTTCAAAAAAACGCAGAAGAACGACTGTTTTCAATTTTGCCGGAAGCCGATCCATAGAATGATACAGATCGACATATTCCTCCTGCTTTCCCGTTCTGTCTGTACTGTCTTCAAGTGAATCATCCTCCTGCAGATAGACAACCTTTTTTTGTCTTCGCAAAGCCATCAGACATTCATTGATCAGTATACGATACGCCCATGTTTCAAAGTATTCCGGACTTTTTACCTGGCTCCGGTTCTGCAGTATCTTAACGACCGCATCATGAACCGCATCTAAAGCATCCTGTTCATTCTTCATATAGCCAAATGCCATCCGATAAAACTTCTCCTGATTATCCTCAATAAATCGTATCACCACAGTTGACCGGATTCCCGTATCTTGTGATTCCTGCTTTTTATAACCGGCACGTTCATTCTGATATTTCGTTTTTCTTAAAATACTACGCTCATTCACGTTCTGTTCCCTCTGTTAATATTTTTATTTATCCAGTGTATGTTCCTCCAGATATGTAAGCCATTTTTCACAATATTTCTTATTCAGATGAATTCCATCTGTGGCCGCATCATCCGGCAGAACTCCATCTGTTGATACCGCTTCCTGCACATTCACAAATGTAGCACCTTCATCCGCTGCAAGCTGCTCTAATCGTTTATTATATTCCGCGATCTTATCATTTCTGACATATCCGCCGGAATCCGATACCGCTTTACTTACCGGAAGTACCGACTGAATAAATATCTTTGCAGATGGATTTTGTGCCTTAATATCATCAATGATCTGCTTGTAATCTGAGATAAATATATCATTACTGATCCAGCCTGTCTCATTGATTCCAAACATTAAATATACACGATTATATCTTGTTCTGGCAAGTGCCTCCATCACTGACCGGTCTTCATCGTCCTGATGGATTACTTTTGCGGTATATGCGCTTGCAACAGTTAATCCCTTGTGTACATATGCGGTTGTCTGTATACCGGTTTGTAACACGAAGCCTTCCGTTCTGGAATCTCCGACAAATACCGCATCCGAAAAATCATTTGATTTGTCATCGCTCTTTAAATCCATGTTTTTTACTGATCCTGTTGTAGTATCATCGCCCCGGCCTGTCAGCAATGTCTCTTTCACATTACCGGTTCCGGAACTCTCTGTCGTACTTGTTTCTGTCGTACTTACCTCTGTTGTCACAGGCTCCTGCGTTGATCCTTCTACAATCGGTCTGTCTTTCGCCATATGTATGAACCGAATACTGATGCAGAACGCAAACAGAAGCATTGCTGCTGCCGTTCCACGCATAAATATCTGCTGTCTTCTTCTCCTTCTCTTTCTCTTTTGCTGCATTAAGAACATCTTTCTTCTTTTTTGTAATCTGACTCTATTCCTATTCTGACGCATTATCCGTTCCTCCTTATCTATCTCAAAAGTATTTCTTACTTTGTTTTCTATTATTTAGATGTTTAAGGATGAGAAAAAGTTGATACAAATTTATATTTTTTGAAAAAATTTTGATTTGACGAAATTTCGATCTGAAGTTCCTTGCTTTATACAATAAGACTTTCCATAAAGCAAAAAACATCCGATCGGTTAACGACATATTCATATCTGTTATCCGATTAGATGTTTTTTGTTTATCTATTATTTATCTGTTATTTTTATTATGCTTCTTCCCTTGCTTCCGGATCAAAATGCTCCCTGACCAGCTTCACAACTACACCGGAAAGCAAGAATACTGCGATCAGGTTTGGTATCGCCATCAGACCATTGAAGGTCTCTGCAATACTCCAGAGTAATCCAAGATCTAAGGTTGCACCAACGATAGCAACCAGTGAATAAACAAACATAAACGGCTTATTTACCTTTGTTCCGAATAAAAACTCAATACACCTCGCACCATATAATCCCCAACCAATAATAGTTGAAAATGCGAAACAGCACATCGCTACAGCTGTAAAAAGTGATACCCAGTTGCCATATGTAGCAGTAAACCCACTGATCGTAAGCTCAGCGCCCGCTGCCTGTCCATATGTGATCGGCACTTCGCTGCAAAGTATAACCAATGCAGTCAGGGTACAGATAACTATAGTATCTACGAATACTTCAAAGATTCCAAAGAATCCCTGTTTTACCGGCTTTCTTGTATCTGCACATGCATGTGCGATTGAACCTGTACCAAGCCCGGCCTCATTTGAAAAGATACCTCTTGATACACCCTTCTTCATGCTCATGAAAAAGCTTCCAACAACACCACCGGTTACTGACGCCGGTGAAAATGCGCCTTCCACAATCTCTTTAAATACTGCCGGCACATGATTGATATTTAAAATTACGACTCCAAGCGCAAGCACCACATAGAACAGTGCCATAAATGGTACCAGCTTCTCTGTTACCTGTCCGATTCTCTTAATCCCGCCAAGCAGGATCAATGCAAGCAGGACTGCGAGCACAATACCGATGACCAGATTTATGTTTGATACGGAATCCTTTGAAATAATTCCATAATTAAATAATGCAGAATCGATCGCTGTCGTGATCGTGTTTACCTGTGTGGCATTTCCTGTACCGAACACTGTGATCACACCAAATGCCGCAAACAGATATGCAAGCCAGTGCCAGTGCTTCTTCAGACCATTCTTGATGTAATACATCGGTCCGCCGACAAATTCGCCCTTATCATTCTTCTCCCGGAAATGAACGGCGAGTGTTACTTCTGAAAACTTTGTACACATACCAAGAAGTGCGGATATCCACATCCAGAAGACGGCACCCGGTCCACCGATAGCGATTGCTCCTGCAACACCCGCTATATTTCCTGTACCGACCGTAGCCGCAAGCGCGGTACACACCGCCTGAAACGGTGTCATGGCTCCATCGGCAGCCTGTTTCTTTCGAAACATTCGCCCGATCGTAACTTTCATCGCATATGGGAATTTCCGGATCTGCAGAAACCGGGTTCGGAAGCTTAACACCAGACCGACACCAATAATACAGATCATGGCAGGGACACCCCATATAAAGTTATTGACTACGTTGTTGATTGATTCAATTGTTTCTAACATATTTTACTACTAATTTCCTTTACTATAATCTGGCAAGTTTTTCGAATTCAGGTCGTACGCTCTTAAATATGTCCATACGTTTCGGTGAAAATATTCGAAACCTAAACCTCTTCACGTCCGGTTTTTGCACGAATAAGCATTAGAACTACAAATAACAGCACGATACAAACCGGAAGCGCAAGCCATGAAAGTGCGGCAAGCTTCGCAGCCTGAAGAATTCCGATCAGCAGATATCCAACCATACATACTGCAGCTACAACAATTGCATATGGAAGCTGTGTAGATACATGGTTTACATGCTCACAATGTCCTCCGGCAGATGCCATGATCGTTGTATCTGAGATTGGGGAGCAGTGGTCACCACATACCGCACCTGCAAGACAGGATGCGATAGAGATTACCATCATCTGTCCGGATGGGAATACGCCGATCACGATCGGGATCAGAATACTGAAGGTTCCCCATGACGTTCCGGTGGCAAATGCAAGTAAGGCTGCAACAATGAATATGATCATCGGCAGGAAGCCCTGCATGGAACCGGCAGAACTGGATACCAGATCAGCTACATATACCTTTGCGCCAAGGAGATTCGTCATACCGGAAAGTGTCCACGCCATTGTAAGGATCAGGATCGGTGCGATCATTGATTTGAAACCTTCCGGTATACATTCCGTAAATTCCCGGAAGGATAAGGTATCACGCAGCATGAAATAAATAAACGTAAATACCAGTGTAACAGCACCACCAAGCACCAGACCAACCGATGCGGATGAATTTGCGAATGCATCTACAAATGATGTTCCGCTGAAGAAACCGCCTGTATATACCATTGCAATGATACAGCTTATGATCAGCACAACAACCGGCAGGATCAGATCCAGCACATGTGCATTTTCTTTTAAAATTTCTTCTTCATTATCTTCATATGGTCTTCCCGGAGTTGTGAACAGATCCCCTGCTATCGCATTCATTTCATGTCTCTTCATCGGACCGAAATCAACACGAAGAATGGTTACTCCAAGTACCATGACTAACGTAAGAAGCGCATACAGATTATATGGAATTGTCTGGATAAATACTGCAAATCCGTTAATTCCAGCATCTTCCGGTACGGATGATGTAACAGCTGCAGCCCATGAACTGATCGGTGCTATGATACACACCGGTGCTGCTGTAGCATCAATAATATAAGATAATTTGGCTCTTGATACTTTATGACGATCTGTTACGGGACGAAGGACACTTCCTACAGTCAGACAATTAAAATAATCGTCTACAAAGATCAGGATTCCAAGAACCATAACGGATAATTGTGCACCAATCCTTGTCTTAATGTGTTTTGATGCCCATTTTCCAAATGCCGCAGAGCCTCCTGCTTTATTTAACAGGGATACCAGAATACCAAGCATAACAAGAAATACCAGAATACCCGTATTTCCTGAATCTGAAAGCTTCGCGATCATACCGCCATTTTCATTAAACAGCATGGTATTGATACCTAACTCCAGATTGAAATTCGAATATAATAATCCACCTGTGATAATACCTGCAAGCAATGAGGTATAAACTTCCTTTGTGATCAGTGCCAGACCGATCGCAATAACCGGTGGAAGCAGAGATAATATCGTTGCATATGTCTTACATTGATAATTCTCCGGATCTGCGATCTCCCCCGGTGTTTTACCGGTTACCACCATGAGTACGATTATGATCGCAATGAATATAAGCATCGCTATCTGTTTTCTTTTGATCTTCAATTTCTCTCCTCCAAAATTTTCTTTTGTTTTTTATGCCCTATGATAAGCATTCTGCTACATTCGTTTCCATAAAGGCACACTACTTTTCCAGTATAAAGTGCTATCCCTGAGAAATCAAGTTTTACCTGACATTTTAAAAGGGTATTTTCGGAATTTGTTCCAAAAATACCCTGGTTTCTTATTTTATATCAGTATTGTACCTCTTATAAATCAATAACTTTTAGAAATCAACCTCTGAATCATAATAACAGCACTTTAAGAGTTTCTCCATCTCTTCCTGACTCGGCTGTCTTGGATTTGATCCTGTACATGCATCCAATATTGCATTTGCTGCGATCTCAGGCAACCGCTCTAAGAATACATTCTCAGGTACAAAGCCCTGCTCTGCCGGATAGCTGTCAGCACCATAATGTTTGATACAGTGTGGGATATTCAGATCATCGTTCATCTTACGCAGATAGTTGATCAGAAGTGTTACCTTCTCATCTAATGTATCACCGCCAAGTCCCATAAAGTCTGCAATCACTCCATATCTTTCTTTTGCAGTTTCATCCTTTGCATTAAATGCGATGACCTTCGGCAGATACATTGCATTTGCCGCACCGTGAATGATGTGTGCACCATAATCCGCAAATGCTGCACCTGTTTTATGTGCCATAGAATGAACAATACCCAGAAGTGCATTTGAGAATGCCATACCTGCAAGGCACTGAGCGTTGTGCATTGCATCACGTTTTTCCATATCTCCGTTATAAGAACCAACCAGATCATTCTGGATCATCTTAATAGCATGTAATGCAAGCGGATCTGTGAAATCACAGTTTGCGGTTGATACATATGCCTCGATCGCATGTGTCATTGCATCCATACCGGTATGAGCAACTAACTTCTGCGGCATCGTCTCTGCCAGCTCAGGATCAACGATCGCTACATCCGGTGTAATCTCAAAATCAGCGATCGGGTATTTGATGCCCTTCTGATAATCCGTGATAATTGAAAAGGCCGTTACTTCAGTTGCAGTTCCTGAAGTAGATGAAATTGCACAGAAATGAGCTTTTTTACGAAGGGAAGGAATACCAAATACCTTACACATATCTTCAAATGTAATGTCCGGATATTCATATTTGATCCACATTGCCTTTGCCGCATCAATCGGAGAACCTCCGCCGATTGCTACGATCCAGTCCGGTTCAAACTCCAGCATGGCAGCAGCACCCTTCATAACTGTTTCAACAGACGGATCCGGTTCAATGCCTTCAAATAACTGAACTTCCATTCCTGCCTCTTTCAGATTCTTTTCTACTTTATCCAGAAATCCAAAGCGTTTCATCGAGCCACCGCCAACACAGATCATCGCCCTTTTTCCTTTAAAAGTTTTTAATGCATCTAATGCATCCTTTCCATGATAAATATCTCTAGGTAACGTAAATCTTGCCATCTTTCCATCCTCCTATTACTCTATCTTATTGGTACGACTAAGGAGCCGCAAACGGCTCTTGCCTATAAAAAACAAAAAGTAGTGTACTACTACACTACTTTCTGATTATATCACAATTCTTTTCATTTCTCATTATATTTTTGTGAAATTTAAACAACTGTTTTTGTGAAAAATTAAATTTTCTAAACTTTTTATATAAAAAATGGCATTTTTCTAATGTTGAGCTACTTTCCTGCAAGAATCAGCTGAAGCAGGCTCTTATCCAGCATTAATGCGCGATTCCAGGGATTCAGAATAATGCCCTCTATATCGTCCGTCATTAAAGCTGCTTCAAAGAGATGGCTGATATCTGCCATAAAGGTTGACATTACGGTTTCACCGCCCTTTATCTCCTCATCAAAGCCGGTAAATGCCATCCACCAGTACCGCTCATCCTCGGTCTGGATCGCCTGGATCTGCAAACTGCTCTCCGCACCCACCGGTGGTATAACAGCAACAATGAACTGTCCATTTGCTCTCGCACGCCGTCTTATCACTGTAAGCGTATGCGCAAGTATTTCTTCTGTCGGTTCCTGCTGTAAAGCAAGGATTGCTTCTTCGATTGTCTCATTTCCCTGTAGACCTTCATCTACAGGCATCTGATCTTCATATTTTTTTGTATCCATATACCGTCTTATCTCCCAAATATCTTCTCATATTTTATCTTGAAAATCTTCTTTATAACAGTCCCTGAATCAGAATGATCAGGATCAGAACAGGAAGTACAAACTGGAAATATGGTTTTAATTTTCTGGACATTTTCAGTCCGGAACCGGTATTTACTTCCTCGATATAATTATCAAAGCCCCAGCCCCATTTCGTAACACAGAACAACAGATAGATCAGCGAACCGAGTGGGAGCAAAAGATTACTTACCAGGAAGTCCTCACTGTCTAATACATCTCTGCCACCGATCAGGTGCAGATCACTCCACACGTTGTATCCCAGAACACAAGGAAGACTTGCGATCAGAATAATAATGCAATTGATGATGGCTGTCTTATTCCTGCTCCATCCGAACATATCCATTGCAAAAGACATAATATTTTCAAATACTGCAATTACTGTCGAAAAACTTGCAAATGTCATAAACAGAAAGAACAGAGAACCCCAGATCCTTCCACCTGCCATATTTACAAATACATTCGGCAGCGTTACAAATATCAGCTTTGGTCCTGAAGTAACCTCTACGCCATAACTGAAACATGCCGGAAAAATGATCAATCCTGACATAACAGCAACAAATGTATCCAGAGCACAGATTCGCACACCTTCGCCTGCCAGCGCATGATCCTTGCTCATATAACTTCCGAAGATCTCCATCGCAGCTACACCAAGACTCAGAGTGAAGAATGCCTGATTCATAGCCGCCGAGATCACATTTCCAATACCAACTTTCTCAACCGTTGACAGATTTGGAATCAGGTAGAACCGTAAACCTTCGCCGGCTCCTGATAAAGTAATACTGTGAACTGCCAGTACCACGATCAGCACCAACAGTGCTGTCATCATGATCTTACTGATCCTTTCCAGACCATTCTGAAGTCCGCGGCTACATACAATAAATCCAACAATAACCGTCAGGATCATCCAGAAGCCCATCTGCTTTGGATCGGCAAGCAGATCCGAGAATACAGATCCGGTCGCATCCACATCCATACCTGCCTTGAATTCGCCTGTTACGAATTTATAAAAATACGATACCATCCAGCCGGATACGGTTGTATAGTACATCATCAGCACATAACATCCAAAGATGGCAAACCAGCCATGGATATGCCATTTGCTCTTTGGTTTCTCAAGCTCCTTATATGCAAGAACCGCACTCTTCCTGCTTCCTCGTCCGACTGCAAGCTCCATGGTCAGAACCGGAAGTCCCATTGCCACAAGGAACAGCAGATAGAACAGTACAAAGATACCACCGCCGTTTTCTCCTACTACATATGGGAATCTCCATACATTTCCAATTCCGATTGCACATCCCGCACTTACTAATAAAAAGCCTAAACGGGATTTAAATGATTCTCGTTTCATATTTTCTACTTTTTCTCCTGTATTTCTTGCTTCTCTATGCCGATGCCTTAAGCATCCGATCTCGCATAAGAATTCTTCATCTGATTACTCAGTTCATATAAGACTTTGGAAAGCGTATTACCGGTCTCTTTCCGGAGGATATCTGCCATTTCCTGATTGGCCTGCTCTCGAAGCACACTTCGTTTACCGGCATCCGGTTCTTTTTCTATCTGCTCATCGTATCTGTTGATCACCTCATGCCCTTTCGCAAGCATGGTTTCCTGATACCGTTCGATATGAAACAGCGACTTGCTGTAAGATGCATCTGCCATCGCTGCGATCATTCGGCTGCTCCAGTAGAAATTATCGGTAGATACATCAGCGGTCGTGTTCGCCAGATATTCCGGTGTTGTGTCCACATTTGCATAAAATGGCACCATGACATTAAATGCATTTGAGGCAAATGCCACCCACTCGATCACACGGCTGTCCTCTGTTCCATATGGTCGCATCTGGATCGCAGACATGAAATCAGTCCGGTTAATGCCGATGGAACGATATGCACCTGCCATCTTCTTATCTCCATATGGAAGATATGGGTCATATGTTGTTCCCTGATAATGCGAGGACAACACATATTTGACATCCTCCATCGTCACCTTATGCTCCGGAATCAGACTCCATGGAATGTCGTCCGATACCGGTGTGTAATCTGCATTTTCACCATCCCAGCGGTAGGTCTTCGGATTCAGGTACCGCTCCATAAACCATGCTCTTGGTGTATTGTAGACATGATCCGAATCATCATGACTGCCAAATATCTCTCTTGGATTAATGAATCTGCCAAACGGCAGATCCGCATCTTCGGCCTTACATTCTGTGCTTCTTCTAATAGTCAGATCCAGATGATTCTTCTCGATAAATTCCGCCAGATCCTTTGAGCACATATGTGCGTTCTGATCCGTTAATGCATCCTTCATATCAAATATATCCGTGCCGAACTGATTCGGCATCACAACATAGACATCATCCGGCACTTTCTTCGCGATCCAGTGATGTCCTCCGATCGTCTCCATCCACCAGATCTCATCCTGATCCTGGAATGCGATTCCATTCATCTCGTAGGTTCCGTACGTTTCAAGCAGATTTCCAAGACGTTCTACACCTGCTCTCGCACTTCTTATATATGGGAGTACCAGACAGACAATATCTTCTTCTCCGATTCCGCCCGGTATTTCTTCGTTTCCGTTCTCTGCCGGCTGATACTCGACCAGAGGATCTGCACCGAGCACTCTCGGATTCGATGTAATGGTTTCGGTCGCTGTCATTGCAACATGGGCTGCATTTACACCGCTTGCCGCCCAGATGCCCTCACCATCGACTGCATTTGGCATCGAGGTATAGCGCATCGCTTCTTCCGGAAGCGGAATTTCCAGATGCGCCAGAACCGAACGGTAGATCTTCGGCTGTTCTTCCGGTTCTACGACTACAAATTTCTTCGGCATATAATGACCGGATCCTGAATCATCGTTTCTGGCAATGATCGTTGATCCATCATAGGATGCCTTCTTTCCAACTAATATCGTTGTACATGCCATCAGGCTTCACTCCTTTTTCAATCACAACTACTGTCTAAGTTTATTTTAACAACTGCTCCTTTAACACCTTGATCACACCCTGATTGCGCATCGTATCTGCTACATGGGCTGCTGCCTGCTTTACCTCATCTCTGGCACTTCCGATCGCATAGCTTTCCTTTGCACAGGCAAGCATACCAAGGTCATTGATATTATCACCAAATACCATAACTTCATCCGGTTTGATCTCATATTTATCAAGCAGAAACTGTAATGCACTTCCCTTGTTGATCGATGGTTCCGAACAGTCTACCCAGTAAACTCCGGCAGGTGCCAGCAGAATGGTATCCTTCCATTTGTCATAAAACCAGTCTTTTACGATCCGCTCTGCATCCTCCGGGTGAAATATCGAGATCTTCACGATATCATCATCAATATCGGTAAGATCCGGCACTGCCTTGATCTCATAGCGGTATGCTTCCCGCATCCAGTTATACAGTCGTCCATCCTCGCTTCCAACATATGCGTAGTCCCTTCCACAGAGCATCAGCTCTACATCCGGCAGCTTCTCTGCATCCTCCACAATCGCACGGATCAAGTCTTTCTCCATCGGACGTTTGAGCCATGTTTCACCCTTACTTCCTCTGACAAATCCGCCATTATCCGGGATATACAATATCCGGTCTGCAACCGGCGCAAATAACTTCTTAAGGCTCGCATACTGTCTGCCACTTGCTGCCACAAAGGTAATACCCTTTTCTTTCAGTTTCTTTATCACATCATAGATCTCAGGATCAATCTCAAATGTTCCGTCCGGAACAAGAGTTCCATCCACGTCACTTGCAACTAATTTTATCATTTCTACTTATGCTCCATTTTCATTTAACTAAAAACAGCCGTCCGGTAACATTCCTACAGGAAATCTCCTACAGGAATAAATGTCTTACACCTTCCGCATCAAATGTCACCTGTGGTACATGATCTACCTCGATCCGGTAAAGTGCATTTGCTGCCAGATGCTCGGCTGCCTGCTCCAGATCACGGATACCGGAGGTATTCTTGAATTCTTCTATGACCGCATCCAGACCATCCTCTGTGATGATACATTCATTTTCTTTCAGACCGATCCGCTTCAATACCTTTGGCAATGCAAATTTACTGAAGATGATCTTCTTTTCTTCAAAGGTATAATCCGGTATGTCGATAACCGCAAAACGTGACATCAATGGCGCACTGATATCTTCTTTATTATTTGCCGTCGCGATCGGATATACGCCAACGGTCGGGATCATACACTCCATATAGTTATCTGTAAATCCAAGGTTATCAAGCAAAGTCAGAAGTACATCCGCGGGATTTCCATTTCCCTTTCCGGATGCAGCCTTATCAAGCTCATTGATAATAAATACCAGATTGGATTCTCCTGCGATCGAAAATGCTTCCATGATGATACCCGGCTTTGCATTTGCATAGATTCTGGAGCTTCCTGTAAGCTGCTCCGGATCATTGATCGAACTCATATCAAGGGTTGTCCATGGTAGTTTCAGAATACGGGCAACCGCATACGCGATCTGTGATTTTCCGGTACCGGCAGGTCCAACCAACAGAAGTCCATAAGCAGGAAGGGTATGAGTTCGGTTGATCTGGATAACCGTCTCCATGATTCTCTGCTTTACACGTTCCATTCCATATAATTCTTCATCCAGGATCCGTCTTGCTTCAACCGGATCGATCGCTTCAAAATAATTGCTCTTCCACTGAATATTCATCATGATCGAGAGTGCTCTCTGTGCATGACGACGCTCCTCCGGTGACACCTCGTTTGATCTGGCAACAGCAAGATTTCTTCTCGCCCAGAGACGGATATTATCCGGCATCGTTCTGCCCGCACATGTCATAAAATCGGAAATGCTCTGAAGACTGGTCAGCTTCATATCGTCGCCTTCCTCGTCTGCATCGTCATCCTCCTCGACTTCCTCTGATGCTGTACTTGCAAGCAGTCGTTCGATCATAAACTGTAAAAATCCATCTGCCGCAGATAACTTGGTTCCGCCACCAAATGCTGTCTCACGAATTCTGTATACTGCATATCCATCTTCCAGATTTTTACCGGACAGACGTACACTGATATGATTTTCTCCCAACCATTTGATCAGACTGACAAATCTGGAATCAATCTTTAAAATATCTGCTGAAAATGTCTCCCCATTTTCCTTGAATTCAAAAGCAGTACGCTTTGCCGGATTTATAAAAACGCCCAGCGCATGATGGATCCACTGTCTCTCACTGTTATCTAACACCAGAATCGGTTCCTCCGGTGTCTTTTCCTTTGCATTTGACTGAAATGCCGTATAGGTACAAACCGTATCCTCATTCTTTACCGGTTTATCACTGAAATCAAAAACTGGCATATATAATTTCTCCTTTTATCATTTTTCTATTCTTCTACACCCGCAAGTGCTGTAATCTTTACTTTCGCCTGTTAGTATGCATTTATTCTTATAAATGGCACCGTTACAGGTCAATATCAAGTTCTACCGGACAATGATCGGAACCCAACACCTCTGTATGGATCTTTGCATCCACTAATCTGGATTCCAGAGCCTTTGAGGTCAAAAAATAGTCGATCCGCCATCCGGCATTCTTCTCTCTTGCCTTAAAACGGTAAGACCACCAGGAATAAATGCCTTCTGCGTCCGGATTAAAAAAACGAAACGTATCAATAAATCCACTGTCAAGCAGGGTACTGAATTTTTCTCTTTCCTCATCTGTAAATCCGGCGTTCTTACGATTGGTCTTTGGATTTTTCAGATCGATCTCTGTATGTGCCACATTCATATCCCCACATACTACCACCGGCTTTGTCTGTTCCAACTGCTTCAGATACTCTCTGAAATCATCCTCCCACTTCATACGATAGTCCAGTCTGGCAAGCTCATTCTGTGAATTTGGCGTATATACAGTGACCATATAAAAATTATCATATTCGAGTGTGATGACTCGTCCCTCATGGTCGTGTTCTTCTATACCGATTCCATATGCCACTGACAACGGCTCTTTCTTTGCGAAAATAGCAGTTCCGGAATATCCCTTTTTCTCTGCATAATTCCAATATTGATAATAACCCGGAAGCTCCAGTTGAAGCTGTCCTTCCTGCATTTTTGATTCCTGAATACAAAAAATATCTGCATCTGCCTCTTTAAAGAAATCCATAAAATTCTTTCCAACACATGCGCGAATTCCGTTCACATTCCACGATATCATCTTCATTGTAGTGCTTCCTCCTGTCTGATCTATATACATAAAAAGGCCATCCGCTACCTCCTGAAAGCTCCGCTCTGCCTACGCAATAGAAAAAAGAGTCATGGGTAATACGGCAAATGCCGCACTTATTTCTAAACGAATGGTCATATTTATTATACTACATATGGTTTATCCGTCAAATAGATTCATTGCATTGTCGGTATTTCAGATTACTATATCTATAACCGGTATCAGAATTTATCTGTTCATCGGAATCTCAATATCAAACTTTTCTATATCGATTATCGCATTTCCATCACAGAAAAACGAAATGCCATCTGCTGTCTGCGGCGTATAAATTGTTGTACTCATTGACAACGCTCCGTCATTCACAAATAGTTCTACCGAATTGCGGTCAAGAATAAACCGTAATGTTATCCGTTCTGCTTCCGATTCTACCTCTGCCCGCCTGATGCAGACTACATCCCGGTTCATTCCGGCAAATGTCCGGTCAACTTCGATCTCCCGTTTTCTTCTGTTATATGTAATTCTGGTATAATGCTCTGCATCTTTTGCTACATCAATGTAAAACTCCTGAAATTCACCGGATTTTATTGTTACTGTCATATCCAGCGTTCTTCCCTTTATCCCATCAAAGTTCTGCCCGCCTTCTACCTTTTCATTCGAATAGGAAACCGGCCGAACCCGATATTGCTCCAGTTCTTTCACAGGTTTCTGGATGATCCTGCCATCTGACAGATATAATTCTCTTGGAATTGTCATCATGCCCTGCCACTCCTGTTCATCTGGGATAAATGAATTATGCCATGACTGCATCCATGCGATCAGGATTCTCCTTCCATCCGGAAGTTCTGTCGTCTGTGATGCATAAAAATCCAGACCTTTATCAAGTGTATGTGGCTGCCCCATTTGAAACTGCTTTTTTGCATGATCATATGTTCCAACAACATAGATCGCATTATTACCATTATGCAGTTCATTTCCCTGCGCCTGTACATCAGGTGGTGAAAACAACAGCACATCTTTTCCGTCCAACCTGAAATAATCCGGGCATTCCCATACGCTTCCTAACCGTTCCATGTGCTCTGCAAATACACCTTCATATTTCCAACAACCTGCTGCTTTCTCAAAGGCTTCTGTCTCCTGTTCGGTAAGCTCTGTTTTTTCCAGATATTGATGTATTTCAGAATTTGAAAATAACGCGATCATTCCTTTATTCTGAGCATCCCGGCTGCAGGTCAGCATATAGTAAATACCATCTTCTTCCCATACCTTCGGATCTCTGAAATCAATATGGCTGAATCCCTCCGGCATCACCGCTCCTGTGAGAACAGGATTGTTCTTCAGCTTCTTATATCCTACACCATCTCCAACTGCCATACACTGATTCTGAAGATTGCAGCCACCATTCTTATCTTTACTGACTCCTGTATAAAACAACACATGTCCAAGATTTGTCATAACTGCCGAACCGGAAAAGCATCCTTCCTCATCGTATTCCTTATCCGGTGCAAGTGCCGTCGGATACTGCTTCCAACTTATCATATCTTCACTTACCTGATGCCCCCAATGCATCGGTCCCCATACATTGCTATATGGATGATATTGATAAAACAAATGGATTTGTCCCTTATATACTGAAAATCCATTGGGATCATTCATCCAGCCGATCGGTGGTGTCACATGAAATAACGGTCTTTTATCAGCATCAACTTCATATTCTTTTTCATATTTTCTGGCTGCTTCTAATGTATGCATATTCTTTCTCCTTATCCAAGCTCCAACGCTGTCTTTGCAATTGCCTCCGGGATACCCTTTCCCAGTTTACACGTCATCTCGTGCCACTGTTCGCCGCCCCACGAAGAAACCGACATGCCGTTATCCTCATATCCCATCTTCCGGTACATGGCAACCTTGGATTCCAGACAGGTAAGGATCAGTCGCTTTCGTCCATTCTGTCTTTCCCTGTTCTTATAACATTCCATCATCTCGGAAGCCAGCCCAATCCTGCGATATTCCGGCAAAACATCAACACCAAGGATCATTACATTTTCTCCGGCAGGATCATACAGATCTGCATTCTGAAAAAATTCATCACGCAAAACCGTTTCATTTGTAGACAGACCATTAATAAATCCGGCAATCTTACCTGTTGCTTTATCTACCGCAACCAGAAACATTTCCGGCACTTTCTCCACACGCAAATGCATCATCTCCGGAGTACAGGCCTCATTCGGAGGAAAACAGATCCGTTCGATCTCTGCTGTTTGCTCTGCTTCATTCTTTTTAATATTTCGGAACTCAAATCTTACTAAATTTTCCTGTGTCACTGTTAAACTCCTTCTTGCTATTTGTTATAAACTCTCTATTATAGATAATATAGGAACTATTATGGGTATTAAAGGCATCGATATAAACAAAGACGGGATTACACTCGGCGATCATATTGAAAATATGAAAGAAAAAGCCTCAAATCTTTTTGACGGAGACGATTCCAATTCCAACAATGTGTTTGACCGAATCTCCCATCAGATGGTTGATTCTACCATAGACGCAAAGATTGATTCTGTTCTCAAGGAATGTAACGTCCCAGATAAAAAAACAACCGAATAAACAATTGCCAATTCAACAAAATCGTCATAGAGACAATCTGCTATATTATGCGCCATTCATGTTATGAATATAACTTATTTACTCTATGACGATTTTTATCATTATCATCTTTCCCTTCCTACATCAGTTTCCGATTCTATTATATGACATAGCGGCATTCATCCCTAAAGTTTTCAATTCAGCAACCAATTCTTTGTACATAATTCAATCTCCAATCATAAATTTTTGTTCCTGATATGCAACATATACTAATATTACATCATTTTTCTTCCGAGGAAATATTATCATTATCCTCCCAGGAAATATTATATTTTGTATTTGTAGCCTCACCAATTTGATTAATATAATTGGTAATCAATAATTTAGCTTGTGCCTTTGCTGTTCCAACTAAAGAAGAATTATCCTTAACTGTTTTTCTCATATCCTCCTGTGCTACATCAATTGCCTCCATCTGATCCTCTGCTGTTATTGGATTTTTTTGAAATACTTTATGATCTGATTCAACAATATATGAATCCTCGCCCCATGAATCTTTATCAATAGAACATTTAATTTCCGGCTCCGGAAGTGCAATTGTTATATTTTCACCACTCTGCACCATTCTTATTTCATCTGTATTAAAACTAATTTCTACAATTCCTGTATATTCTATCCAAAATTTACGATCTTTTTCCCCAACATGGGATAACCCCGTTCCAGCTTTTTTGACTGACTTAGCCACATTATGATAATAGCATTTCAATGTTGCAAGTTTCCCTATATTTTTTACTGCATCCAGTTTTGGGGTTGTTCTTTCTTCTTGTCGAGAATTCTCGTTCTCAAATTCCGTTTTTGTAGTTGAACAACCCGAACACATTATCAATAGTAATATAGTTATAATTATAAATCCTATTTTTTTCTTCATATTATTTTTTCTCCATGTATCCCCATACTCGTACTTCATACTTTATATTTTCATCAACCTGATTTACCCAAGGTTCAACCAATGCCTTTTCTGTTGTCTTAGCTGATTCTGTCGCCGTTTGTATTATCTCTGAATCGTTTCCGATTCTGTTAGATAAATCTTCTATTGCTGCTTTGTAAGCTTCCTGTGCGACTGTTTCCGTATCATATTTATCCTTAAAAAACATAAACTCCAACGAACCAACATCAACATATGGCTCATCTACTTCTACCTCTGGCAACTGAATATCAATTATTTTATTATCCTCATCTAATGTTACTTCAATTTTGCTGATATCTATTCCCGCTTGAACAGAACCCTTATATGCAACATTATATTTCTCTTTTCCGTTTTTTTCATCATACACTGTTACATATCCATTATACGGATACTCTACGGTATATAATTTACTAGTTTTAACTACTTTTTCTAATGTTGCTTCTGTTACCGTTTCGACTTTTCCATCTTCCCCAATAATCTTATCTTTTAAAAATTCTCTTGCAGAATTGTACCCTAATGTCTTGGATTGAACATCCACAATTATTAATGCCGCAACCACAATAATTCCAATAACCAGTATGATTTTTATTAGAAACTTAGTGTTTATTTTTTTTCTATTTTTTCCTTTTAAATTCTTATTTTTTTGTCTTTTGGTTTTTAACATATCCTTCTTACCTTTTCTCCTCATTTTGCATTATTTTATATAAAATAACACATTAGTATATTTTATTGATCTCCGCATCCTGTGGGATTCCATATTTTTCCCGGAAAGCCTTCATATCTTCTTTTCCACGGATCAACATGACATCTTCAAATGTCCCGTTATGAATATTCTGAAAACCAGCGACCTGTTCACCGGTGCAGATGCTGCATTTGATGACCGGTCGTTTACTCTGACTATCATATGATGCCTGCTCTTTCTTTTTTCGAAATAATCCCATATTAAACTTCCTTTACATTTCAGGTTTTAATTCGCCAGTTGATATTCTTTTAACTGCTTCCGTCTCGCTCTATAGTCCGGGCAATACCGCGCTACCTCTGACCAGAATTCTTTGGAATGATTCATATGTCGTCTGTGCGCCAGCTCATGCACTACCACATAGTCAAGTAATTCATCCGGCAGATAATATAACTGATAATTAAAATTCACATTTCCGGCACTGCTGCAGCTTCCCCATCTGGTCTTCTGGTTGCGGATCGTGATGCGCCCAACTGTCACCTGCATAACCGCACAATAATACTTTACCCGATCTGCTATCTTATCCTTGATCTTCTGAATCTCTGCATCTGATAACGCATCCACAGATGGAACCTTAATTTTCGTTCGTGCATCCGCACGCTTTTTTACCTGATCCACCTTCTTTAAGATCCAATCCTGTTGTTGCTCTATAAATGCTTTTAATTCCCGGTCAGATAATCTCGCCGGAATCCTTGCAAGTACCGTTCCATCCGGTCGCACCTCCAGACCAAGACTTTTTCTCCCAGATCTTATAACCTGTACCCGGATATTTTCATTTGTCACTTTGTCATTCAGTATTATCTCTGTCAGCATATTTATAGCCGTCTATATTCCCATCCGATTATAGACAGTCTTCACCTCATGATTATAAATTTATTTCTTTATTACAGTGTCAACACACTGTACTCTTCCAGATTCCACACCTTTGTCACAATATCCGAATAGAACTCCGGCTCATGGCAGACTAACAAAACCGAACCGTGATAGTCTTTCAATGCCCGCTTCAATTCGTCCTTTGCATCCACATCCAGATGGTTTGTCGGCTCATCGAGGATCAACAGATTCGTCTCCTGATTGATCAGTTTACACAGGCGTACCTTTGCCTGCTCTCCACCGCTTAATACCTTTACCTTACTCTCGATATGCTTGGTTGTCAGTCCGCATTTGGCAAGTGCCGATCGCACCTCATACTGTGAAAATCCCGGAAATTCCTGCCAGATTTCTTCCAGACAGGTATTTTCTGTCCCAGCCATTTCCTGTTCAAAATAGCCTTTATACAGATAATCACCCAGATGTACCGTACCGGATATCGGCTTGATGATTCCAAGCAGGCTCTTAAGCAGAGTACTCTTTCCTATACCATTTGTACCAACGATCGCAATCTTTTCTCCACGCTCCATCCGAAGATTGATCGGTTTGGAAAGCGGTGCCTGTTTGTCATATCCGATCACCAGATCCTCAGTTTCAAATAACATCTTGCCCGGTGTTCTCGCTTCCTTAAAGTAAAATTCCGGCTTCGGGCGCTCCCTCGCAAGTTCTATCACATCCATCTTGTCCAGCTTCTTCTGTCTAGACATCGCCATATTTCTTGTGGCAACACGCGCTTTATTTCTGGCAACGAAATCCTTCAGCTCGCTGATCTCCTGCTGCTGTTTCCGGTAAGCAGCCTCCTGCTGTGCCTTTCTCGCCTCGTATACTTCCAAGAATTTGTCATAGTTGCCGACATAGCGGTTCAATTCCTGATTCTCCATATGATAGATGATATTTACGACATCATTTAAAAATGGAATATCATGGCTGATCAGGATGAATGCGTTCTCATACTCCTGCAGATACCGCTTCAACCATTCGATATGTTCTGCATCCAGATAGTTTGTCGGCTCATCAAGCAACAGAATCTCCGGCTTCTCAAGTAACAGCTTTGCAAGCAAAACCTTGGTACGCTGACCACCGCTCAGATCTGTTACGTCATGATCCAGTCCAAGTTCCAGAAGCCCCAGCGCTCTCGCTACCTGTTCCGTCTTGGCATCGATCATATAGAAATCATGATTTGTCAGAAGATCCTGCAGCGTGCCGACTTCCTCCATCATTTCCATGATCTCATCATCCGTTGCATCCGCCATGCTGTCATAAATCTGGTTGATCTTCTCCTCCATCTCAAACAGATAAGGAAATGCTGACTTCAGCACAGATTCGATCGTCATTCCCTTTTCCAGCACCGCATGCTGATCCAGATAGCCAACACGCACATGCTTGTTCCATTCCACCTTACCTTCATCCGGCGCAAGTGTTCCTGTCACAATATTCATAAAGGTACTTTTACCTTCACCATTTGCTCCAACCAGTCCGATATGTTCACCGGCAAGCAGACGGAAAGATACATTATTGAAAATGGCTCTGTCTCCAAAACCATGTGTCAAATTTTCTACATTTAAAATCATTCGTCTTACCCTTTTCCGTTTATTTCGTGATAAGGTTACTATACCTTATGGATGGGATTCAGACAAGATAACTTTTTCCCATTCCTTCGATTTTCTTTTTCCCCCGCCTATGCTAGAATGTGATTGCAGATGGTATTCGTGTGAATATCATCTGCAAATACAGCAAGAGGTGATTTTTATGATTCAGATAGATTTGATCACCGGATTCTTAGGTTCCGGTAAAACTACTTTTATAAGGAAATATACCAAATACCTGATCGATCAGGGCTTAAACATCGGTATTCTTGAAAACGATTTTGGTGCAGTCAATGTCGATGCCATGCTGTTACAGGATATTCTCGGTGATAACTGTACACTGGAAATGGTTGCCGGCGGTTGTGATGCTGACTGTCACCGCAGACGATTCAAAACCAAGCTGATCGCAATGGGAATGTGTGGCTATGACCGCGTTCTGGTAGAGCCATCCGGCATCTTCGATATGGATGAATTCTTCGATGCCCTGCACGAAGATCCGCTTGACCGTTGGTACACGATTGGAAATGTTATCACGATCATTGATGCCACACTGGAGCAGAATCTCTCCGAAGCTTCCCGTTATCTTCTGGCTTCTCAGGTGGCACAAGCTGGCACTGTCTTATACAGCCACTCACAAGAAGTCACACCGGAACAGTTAGCCTCTACCAAAGATTATGTAAAACAGTCATTTGACATTCTGCACTCTAAGTCCACGCCAAAGCAGATAGTTCTGGAAAAGGACTGGAAAGATCTGACCGATGAAGACTATAAAGCGATCCTCTCATCCGGCTATCAGGATGCCAATTATACGAAACTCTGGTTTGATGACAAACAGACCTATGACAGTCTGTACTTCATGAATATGGATTTTACAGAAGATTTCTTAAAAGAAAGCTGCCAGAAGATCCTGCACGATCCTGCCTGTGGTAAGGTTTTCCGTATTAAAGGATTCCAGAAGCTCGCTGATGGAAGCTGGATATCCATCAACGTCACACACCAGAAGACCGAGATTGAGCCGATCCCAAATGGACAGGCAATCCTGATCGTCATCGGCGAAGGATTAAATCAGGAAGCTATAGAAGGATATTGGGGGAAATCGAAGCCTTGAGTAAATTTTCTCTATATTTTCTCCCCTCTCTGTGGTATTCTCTTATAGGGCACTTCATTTTCTTAAGTGTCCACCGTATATTGATTAATTTACGAAGGAGAATTTCAAAAAATGAAACGCATTGGCTTCGACAATGACAAGTACCTGTCCATGCAGTCCGCACACATCAGGGAACGTATCGAACAATTTGGAGATAAACTGTATCTGGAATTTGGCGGCAAATTATTTGACGACTATCATGCCTCCCGCGTACTTCCGGGATTTGCACCGGACAGCAAATTACAGATGCTCTTACAGCTTGCAGATCAGGCAGAAATGATCATCTCGATCAACGCCGCTGATATCGAGCGCAATAAGATCCGTCACGATCTGGGAATCACATACGATCAGGATGTTATCCGTCTGATCGATGTATATAAAAAGAAAGGGCTGTATGTCAGCAGCGTGGTTATCACACGATATGCCGGACAGCCATCTGCCGATATTTTCCAGAAGAAACTGGAAGCGATCGGCATCAAGGTCTACCATCACTATTCCATCGAGGGTTATCCGAATAACATTGACTATATCGTAAGTGATGAGGGCTATGGAAAAAATGATTATGTAGAGACAACCCGTCCGCTTGTCATTGTTACCGCACCGGGTCCGGGAAGCGGCAAGATGGCGACCTGTCTGTCACAGCTGTACCATGAGAACAAGCGTGGCATCAAAGCCGGCTATGCCAAATTTGAAACTTTCCCGATCTGGAATATCCCACTTAAGCATCCGGTCAATCTGGCTTATGAAGCCGCTACCGCAGACTTAAACGATGTCAACATGATCGATCCTTTCCATCTGGAAGCTTATGGTGAAACAACCGTCAACTACAACCGTGATATCGAGATCTATCCGGTTCTGGCTTCCATGTTCGAAGGAATCTATGGATACTGTCCATACAAATCTCCAACCGATATGGGTGTAAATATGGCGGGAAACTGCATCATTGACGACGAAGCCTGCAGAGAAGCGTCCAAGCAGGAAATTATCAGACGATATTACCAGTCTCTGAACCGTTTCGTCAAAGACGAAGCGACCAAAGACGAAGTATACAAACAGGAACTTATCATGAAGCAGGCAAAGATCACTGTCAATGATCGTGCTGTTGTTCCGGTTGCAAATAACCTTGCGCAGGAAAATGGTTCCGCCGCCGCAGCCTTAGAACTGCCGGACGGAACGATCGTTACCGGTTCCACTTCCGATTTGCTCGGTCCTGCATCTGCTGTATTATTAAATGCAATTAAGGTACTTGGAAACATTGATAAGAACACGCATCTGATCTCACGTACCTTTATAGAACCGATCCAGCACTTAAAGACCGGATACCTCGGCAGCAAGAATCCTCGTCTTCATACCGACGAAGTTCTGATCGCATTATCCATGTGTGCTGTATCCGATCCAAATGCAAAGCTTGCATTAGAACAGCTTCCAAAGCTGTCCGGCTGCCAGCTCCATGTATCATCGATCCTGTCCACGGTCGACATGACAACCTTTAAGAAGCTCGGCATCGAACTTACAAACGAAGCCGTATATGAAGGTGCTGCTACGCAGGAGAATGCATAAAGAATCATTAAAAAGCCAGATAAACACAATAACTAATGTTTATCTGGCTTTTTTATCCTATAACGCTCTTTTTATAACCGCATATTTAACAATATCCTGCATGTCCTGATAACTATCCAACACCATATCACGGACACCCCTACTTCTTCAGAAAATGCTCCCGGTTCGGAAATTCCTGTCGAAAGGCCTCAAGTGCAGCCTGCCGGAATACCGCAAACTCCTTATCCATATGAAGCATGTGCGGCGTGGCAAATACGATCGTGCTGATCTGATCTGCGATCTTCTTTGCTACACTTTCATCGGATAACTGCCCCATGCCAAATACGACAGAAGTAAATCCACGACCGTTCTTACTGACCCCGATCAGCTTCAGGAAAGCATTTTTTATCTCATAGAATACCATCTCCTGCTTCTCGATATCCAGATTGTCATAGCTTCCGAGGAATAAACCTGTCAGAACTTCCGCAGCCTGCTTTCTTTTCTGTGCGCCAAGGCTCATGCCACCACCTTCTGCGATATATTTCATCTGCATCAGATAGCCCACAAATGCATCATTCTTTGGTTTTCGTTTGCCATACCGGGCAATCCAGAGTTTCTCTCGGAATTCATCCAATTCATCCTTCGGATCTCCTGTATGTTCCTTTAGAAATGCCTGTCGTTTCTCAGCATCAATTTCATTATAAAAAGATTCAATCCATATATCCTGCATTTATGCTAACCTCCTGCTACATAGTTATTTTTTCAAAAACTCATCCACATTATTGACATCGACCTTACGGTACTGTGCCATATAATACCGTTCATCCTCAAGTCCTAATACGCTCACATCATTTCCACGGAACAAGGCTACTGCAATCAGTGCAATCTTTCTCGCCTGAGCTTCTCTGTCATTATAGACAGTTCCTTGCATAGTGCCAAGCCGAACAGCTTCCAACGCATCATCTAATCCATCGATACCGAAGATAACCGGATAATCACTCTGCATATATCCGACATTCTTATAAGCCTCGACTGCACCGAGTGCCATCTCATCATTATTGGAAATAACCATCTCTATCTGATCCCCATATTGACTGATCAACTGGCTCATTCGGTTCTCTGCCTGCGCGCGGTTCCAGTCTGCAAACTGATAGGTCAGTTTCTCAAGCTTCACACCATTTTCAAGAATGGTCTTTACCGAACAGTCTGTCCGGCTGATCGCATCCTGATGTCCGGCTTCACCTTCTAAGAGTACATACTGGATCTTACCATCCTGATTGCGATCCACCTCCGGATGATTCTTTATATATTCCGCAGCAATCTCACCCTGCATCTCGCCGGACTGTGCTGCATCACATCCAACATAATACAGCCTATCCCATTGCAGCAGATCCTCTCTTACCGGCTCTCTGTTAAAGAAAATCACCGGAATATTATTCTGTCTTGCGAGTCTTATAATATTTGACGGAGCAGTTCGATCGACCAGATTTACACAAAGTACATCGCATCCGGCATCGATCATTTCCTCCACCACTTCATCCTGTTCCTGCTGACTGTTATCTCCGCTTCTGACTGATACGATAACCTTCATATCACTTGCTTCTAATGCTTTCAGATCCTCCTTCAATATATCTGTCATTGCGTTGATAAACGGATCATCCGGCGTATATGTAACAACGCCGACCCGCAGAGTTCTGTCTTTCTGATTTTTCCTGCTGTCGCAGGATACCAGAGACATCATAACTGCCAATATGCATATACAGGCTATTATTTTTCTTGTTTTCTTTCTATTCATACGAATATAAAAACCTTTCTGTCTCTTCCGAAAACAGGTCATCCTTATAGATTACCCGTATCGCTTCTTCATGACTTTTTAATGTATATAATGGTCGTCCAAGTTCCTTTGCGATCTCATTTACACTCTCATAACCGATGCTGTACCCATCCGGTACAACAAGGCATTTAATCTTGTTGTAATCAAGCAGGGCAACGGACTTCATGCTTGTACCTACCCCATATATCTCTGCCCCTTTATAATACCCATTTTCAGCATTTTCACCGAGTGTATCAAGAGCTTCTGTATCCATAGCTGCTATATAATCAACCGCTTCCAGGGAATCAACCGCCTTACAGGTATCTTTACCGCTATTCTGATTATACGTCCAGACAAGCTCACAGTTATATCCTGCAAGTGCATCGGTAAGTCCCTTTACACGGCTGACACTTGCCTCAGTCTCTGCCCGTCCGACAATCACTCCGACCTTCTTGCCTGCCTGATTATCTGTATCATTTTTTATGATCTGCCTGCCGAGAGTATAGCCGATCTGATAGTTATCCGGCTTTATCGTTACAAATCCGGTCGATTCTGTGTCATCTGCCATATATGCATCCTCCGTTATCAGAACAAAGGTCTCTTTCTCCGCCTGCAAAGACGCAAGCATATCTTTTGTATCTGTTCCGGGAGCAGGACAGATGATAAATGCATCCACGTCATTTTCAAGCTGTTCATCAATCAGCTCTTTTTCATCATCTGCACTTACGATCTCATCTGTATTACAGATGATCAAATGAATGTTATTTACCTGCGCAGACTGCTTCAGTCCATTAACCAGGCCTTCCCATCTGGTATTACCGGAGTCCGGAAGAATAACTGCCACACGTTTCTGCGGATTATCTTCCCGAAAAATCCGGTTGATAAATATACCGGCAATGGCAATCAGGATCAGCTCTGCTATGAGGAAAGTAATTCTATTTCTCTTCATCTGTCACTCTCCCCTTTCCATAATTTTGTGTTTCAAGCTGTTCCCGATTCTCCTCTGTATATGGAATAGCCGGTATGTGGATCACAATCCTCGTACCCTCGTCCGGCTCACTGTAAACCTCCAGACCATATTCATTTCCAAACATCAACTGAATTCTTGAATGAACATTGATCAGACCGACACCTGAACCATGTTTTGGTACTTTGTTATTATCTTTTAATATATTCTCTACAATGTCCTCATTCATTCCCATACCATTATCTTCTACGGAAATATATATATCGTCGTCCTTTTTCTCTCCCCGGATCGTGATTTTGCCGCCGTCATCCTCATCCATATTCCCTACACCATAATAAATGGCATTTTCAAGAATCGGCTGAACGATCAGCTTTACTGTACAGTACTCATTAATCTCTTCATCAATATCAAATTCGATCTGAAAACGCTCCTTATATCGAACTTTTTGAATATTCATATAACTTCTGCTATGTTGGATCTCATCCGATATTCTGATCACCGTTCTGCCCTTTGACAGACTGATACGAAGCAGCTTTGCAAGCTCTGAGATCATAAACACCGCATCCAGGTTCTTCTTTGCTTCTACCATCCATGTGATGGATTCCAGGGTATTGTAGAGGAAATGCGGATTGATCTGGCTCTGCAGCGCATCCATCTCACTCTTTCTTCGTTCCGTCTGTTCCCGTATGATCTCCTGCATCAAAGCTTCGATCTGTTCATAGGATTTCTGAACGGAATATCCCAGATGACGGATCTCGGACGATCCACCGATGTAGATATCTGTCGGACCACCTGCCTCATATGCTTTGACTGATTCATTTAACTTCAGAATCGGCCTGGATATCTTCTTCGAAATAATACGGTTCACCCCTAAAAGCATCATCATAAGAATGATAACCGTTGTAATAATATAATACCGGAACCGGTTGATGCTCGCGATCTGTACACTTTCCGGAACTACACCGACCACCTTCCATCCGGTATAAGCAACACTATTTACGATCACATTGCTTGTCCTGCCATTGACCGTAAGTTCATATGTTCCATCCTCATAGGTTGCTGCATCCCTGTATTCTTCTTTGAAATATCCTCTGTCCATATCGGTTCCACGCGGATGATAGATCATCTGACCATTACGGCTGCACAGGTAATAATAGATGCCATTTGACGCATCGTTGATCCGTGCCAATGTATCCTCTATCACCGAATATTTCATATCGACCAGAAGGACACCACTTCCCGGCTGCTCACCATCGTTGATATCAACTGAACGGCTGAGAGATACAACCCAGTAATATCGATATGTGCCATCGACAAACAGATTCTGGATATGCGGTATAGAGAAATGAATATTCTCGATATCTGCCTCTGCATCCTGATACCAGTCCTGCTCCGACGGTTCCACAGCATCCTTCTGTACCGTGACCGGTTCTGCCGTAAGAAGATTCCCTTTATCATCATATAGCGCCATACTCTGGATCTTATCGGCATTGATCTCATATAACAGACTGAACTGCCGGTTAAAATCCCGGCTGGAAATATCATATTCCTGAATAATATTATAATTCACCGCATTCGTGATCTGACGCACATTTAACAGATCTGCATCCAGCTTTTCAACAGTATTTTCCACCATATTTTCCGTATTCGTGACTGCAGTCTGCTTAATCGCCATCTTAAAACGATTATACAACAGCAGCCCCATGATAACTGTTGTAATGATCGTCAGGGCAGTAAGCACCGTCATAATGATCGACTGAATATCAAAACCTATAAATCTGCCGTGATAAAACCACCCCCGAAGACGTCCGATAATAGAACTTTCATTTTTCTTCTTTTTATTCTTTCTTATATTCTTCAACACGCTTCCCCTTATTTATCCTTTATTTTTTCAGATGCTCCGTTCTGTATTTGGATGGCGAAACCCCAAAACGCTTCTTAAATACATAACTGAAATAATTTGCATCAAGATAACCGACCCGCTCTGCAATCTGATAACTTTTCTCATTCGTTTCGAGAATCAGTTCTGCCGCATGATCCATCCGGTAATCGGTCAGATATGTTACAAATGCCTTTCCTGTCTCTTTTTTAAATACACTGGAAAAATAAGAATTCGATACTCCAAGTGCCGAGCACACGGTATCCAAGGAAAGATTCGGCTCCATATACCTGTCATGCACCAGATTCTGCGCATCTGTAACCATACGTCTCGATGTACTGTTTCTGGCATTTTTCAGCTCCTCACTGATGGCTTTTGCCGAATCGATCATCCACGCGGTTAATGTGCTTTCATCCATCTCCGGTACACGTTCGTATGGATTTCCGACATTACCGCAAAACTCATTAAAATCGATAAAATTATTAGCACAGAATCGATAAAATGCTCCCACCATCTCCATAATCGCAAGGTTATACTGGTTCACGGTCTGCGCATTATTATGAAGCTTCTCCACTTCCTTCCGCACCGACTGTTCAAGTGTCTCCGGTACTCCCAGATGAATAGCCTTGAACAGATCATGCATCTTTGTATCCTCCGGCTGGATCAGGATCTCCTGCTCCTTCGGTGCAATCTCACCAATATTGATCGCACGGCTCGTTCCATATAATACACGATAAGAAACTGCTTCTCTTGCTCCATCATAAGAAGAATTAACGCTGATCAGATTATCACAGACTCTTCCGATTCCCGCAGTCACAACAGCTCCCATAACACGATATGCCCATTTGCAGAATCGGTCACAGGCATCTGTAAATGCAACTACCATTTCTTCCGTTTCCAGTTCTATGATCATAAGTGCATTTCCCAGATATGTGAACATATGATTCTTCCATTCCGGTGCTAAACGATCCTTGATCTCATGCTCGACTGACATGGCAAGCAGCAATGGATTCATACCATCCGGAACATGATGCTCCGAGGTATGAAAGATCGCGCAGCAATAATACGGTCCTTTCATATCAATCTGATACGCTTTCAAAAACTTCTCGCAATATTCTTCATTTACACGACCCTCGATCAACGAAACAAACAGATTCGTCTGAAGCACCGGAAGGGAATCCTTCAGATAATTCTCAAGCTTTGTTACATTCAGACGTTCTTCTCTCTCCTTATCCAGAGTCTTTTTCAACCGTTTCATACATTCCGTAAGCTCCAGAGCATTGATCGGCTTCAGCATATATTCCTCTACTTCCAGATGAACAGCTTCCTTCGCATATTCAAACTCATCAAATCCTGTAAAAATGATGATATGGATATTCTGATATTCTTTATTCAATCTTCTGGCAAGCTCCAGTCCATCCATATACGGCATCTTGATATCGGTTATCACGACATCCGGCTGCTGCTTCTCCACAAGCTCCAGAGCTTTCACGCCGTTTGTCGCACTTCCAACAACTTCAAATCCTAATATATCCCAATGAATCCTCTGTTCGATCGCATCGATTACTTCCACCTCATCATCGACGAGTACCACTTTATAATTATCCATATCTCATTCCTCTTCTATTCTTTCTATCTGTTCCTTATTATAACAAATCCACGTTCAGAATGAACCCCAAAATCCCGTTTTACCATATATATATCCAAATAAAATAACAGCGTACTCCTGATATTTTAAAAGCCGCTCCGTTCAGTCTGGAACTTGCATCTGTCAGCCTGACAGAAAGCACATCAAAGACGAACGGAGCGGCTTTTGATTTATATCGTTTTTTTGTGAGCGATTATTACATTTCCTTACTTCTTCTGTACATACTTGAGACAGTCAAGAGTTACAGCCGCAAGGATGATGATACCTTCGAAAATGAACTGAAGGTTTGTATCAATACCAAGGATTGTAAGTGAGTATGTTAATGATGTGAAGATAAGTACACCAGTTACAACGCCGGAGATCTTACCGATACCACCTGTAAATGATACACCACCAACTACACAGGCTGCAATGGCATCCATATCCCAGCCCTGTCCATAAGCGGCACTACCGGAACCTACCATTCTGTTACATTCAAGCCATGAACCGAATCCGTAAAGGATACCTGCAAGGATGAATGCGCCAAGTGTTACTTTGAATACTGAGATACCTGAAACTGCTGCTGCTTCCGGGTTTCCACCTACAGCGTACAGATTCTTACCAAATGTTGTCTTGTTCCAGATGAACCATACAACAATGATTGCTACGATCGCCCAAAGAATAATCGATGGGAAGCTGCCAAATGTAGGGATGAACATGGTAGGGATTGAAGAATCAATCGCACCGAATGATACACCCTTTGTTGCGTATGTTACTAAACCAAAGATAATCAGCATGTTCGCCATGGTTGAGATGAATGGATGCATCTTGTACTTCGCCATGAAGAAACCTGCGATACTTGCAAATACTGTTGTAAGAATTACACAGGCTACCAGTGCAAGAATTGCTCTAGGAGCGGCCGGAATATTTGAGAAATCAAAGATATGTCCGAATACGCCACCTGTATTAGGGCCGTTATGCATGATGATAGTTGCTGTAACCATACCCATACCTACCATACGTCCGATGGAAAGGTCAGTACCTGTAAGTAAGATCAAACCGGCAACACCGAGTGCAAGGAACATTCGAGGAGATGCCTGCTGTAAGATATTCAGGATATTGGTAACGGTTAATAACTGTGTATTCTTAACGATTGGTGTGATAATACAAAGTGCAATGAAGATCAGGATGATTACGATATACAGACCGTTCTTATAAAGGAACTGTGATGTATTAAATGTGTATTTGTAATTCTCGATCTTCTGAGCCTGCTTCTGACCAAATGTGTATTTGGACATCCGTAAGAGGTCGATCAGATGGAACTTATGTGCAAATGCATCATGCTTTCTGTCCTTGATCTCCTGTAATCTGGATTCGTGAGACATCTGTGCATCAAATAATCTGTTCTTATACACATATTTCTCATCTTTGATCTCGTCTGCAGCGGACAGCTTGGCAAGTGTCTGTTCGTGCTCTGTCTTGATCGTTGCACGAACCTTCTCATAAGCTTCGTTTTCTGCTGCTTTTTCTGCCTCGCAGCTTGCAACTACTTTATCATAATATTTGCTGTTATAATTCTCTGAAAGGTACTTTTCTGCTTCTGCGATCAACTTGGATACCTTATCCTTGTTTGCTGCTTCCACGCTCTTTGCCTTTTCAAGTCCAGACTTTGCTGCTGCAACTGCTTTTGCTCTCTCATCCTTTGATAAGTTCTTGTCTTCCTTCGCAATTGCGATCTGGTTCTTATAGCTCTGAACCTTGTCAGATCCGTCTACACGGAGTGCATCGATCTGTGACTGTATTTTTCCTACATATTCATCAATCGGCTTCAAAAGCGCTGCTTCTGCATCGGCCGAAAGGATCTTACTTTTATCTGCCATAACCAAAACTCCTCTCTATTACAAATATTTTGCACTAAGTCTTAATAATTCTTCCTGGTTGGTCTCTTTTGTATTTACGATTCCTGCAAGATGACCGTTCGACATAACACCGATACGGTTTGTGATACCAAGGATCTCAGGCATCTCTGAGGATACAACGATGATCGTTTTACCTTGCTTTGCCATATTGATGATCAGTTCATAGATCTCGTACTTGGCACCTACATCGATACCTCTTGTAGGATCATCCATCATAAATACATTAGGAGAACGCTCCAGCCATTTACCGAAGATAACCTTCTGCTGGTTACCACCGGAGAGGTTTGCGATCATATCATCCGGTCCCATACATTTTGTATGCATGACCTTGATCTCCTCTGCGGTTGCACGAACCATATCGTCATGGCTAAGCGCGATTCCGCTCTTATAGTGATTCATATTTGCAATTGTTGTATTAAATGTGATATCTGCTTTCAGGAAAAGTCCGTTTGCTTTTCTTTCCTCTGTGATCAGGGCAAAACCATGATCCATGGCATCCTTTGGTGATGAGAAGTTCATCATCTTGCCGTTATAAAGTACATTTCCTGCTGCTCTTGTACGCATACCGAATATAGTTTCAAGGAGCTCTGTACGACCTGCACCTACCAGACCATACAGTCCGAAAATCTCACCCTTCTTAACATCAAATGTGATGTTCTGGAGCTTTGGTGCATACTTTGTTGACAGGTTCTGTACGGAGAGAACTGTCTCACCGGGCTCATTGTCTACAGGTGGAAATCTATTGTCAAGAGAACGACCAACCATTGCGGAGATCAGTTCGTTCATGTTTGTGTCCTTACTGTCTTTTGTCATTACCAGACTACCATCTCGAAGAACGGATATCTGGTCACAGATCTCGAAGATCTCATCCATTTTATGTGATATATAAATCAGGGAAATTCCCTGCTCTTTTAACTGTCTCATCATCTTGAACAGCTTTGCAACCTCAGGTGCTGTCAGTGAGGATGTAGGCTCATCAAGTACAATTACTTTTGAGTTGTAAGAAATAGCCTTTGCGATCTCACACATCTGACGCTGCGATACTGACATTTTCTTCATCGGCTGTGTCAGATTTACGGTAATACCGAGCTTTCTGAACAAATCCGAAGCTTCTTTTTTCATTCTGCCCTCATCGATCACACCGAGGGAATTCTTTGGGTAACGTCCCAGGAACAGGTTGTCCACAACGCTTCTTTCAAGACACTGGTTAAGCTCCTGATGAACCATTGCAACTCCGTTTTCAAGGGCATCCTTTGGACCTGAGAAGTTTACTTCTTTACCATCTAATATTATAGTTCCTTCGTCCTTCTGATAGGTTCCGAAGAGACATTTCATCATTGTCGATTTTCCGGCACCGTTCTCACCCATAAGACCCATGATCGAGCCCGGTTTCACATTCAGGTTGATGTGATCCAGAACCTTGTTTCTACCGAATGACTTGCTCATGCCCTGAATCGATAAGATGTATTTATTCTTATCTTCTGCCATATCTCTACTTCCCTTTCTTAGTAAAAGAAGGGTATCAAATCTTGTATCTGACACCCCTCTGAGTTAAATCATTATTGCCTGCCGATCCGTTATCTTATTTGTTAAGAAGTGTTGTGTATGATGCTGCATTATCTGTCTTAACCATGTTGATCGCAAATGCGTCATATTCGCCCGGGTTACCAAGACGGTTTGTAATGTTGGACTCTGTCTGACCATCACCACCGATGTAATCTACTTTCAGGTTGAGCAGATCATCGTAATTCTCAAGAAGTGGCTGGTATGTTGAGCTTAAGAAGTTATCTGAAGCGTTGTAGATATCAAGCCATACTTTCTTTGTTGGGCTCTTGCTTGAATCAAGCTGTTTTGAAACCTTGTCATAAACCTTTGTTGAATCTGTGAAATCCTGATAGTTTTCAGCAGTTACTGCTACGTTTAATGCGTAGTATGATCTTTCTTCTTCGCTGTATCTGTAATCTTCACCTTCTGTTAAGCAGTTACCAGCTTCATCTGCTGTGCCAATACCTGTATCAACGTCTACACCATCAAGTGCGTTACGAAGAACTCTGAGTGTTAAGTAAGCCTGAACATCTGCATGCTGTGAAATTGTTCCGCCGTAACCTTCTGCAATAGCTGCTACTGCATCGCTGTTAGCATCGTATCCAAATGTAGGAACCTTGTTATCCTTTGCCCATGCATTGAACATTGACATTCCCATACCATCGTTATTTGAAACAACTACATCAATCTGATCACCGAATGAAGCTGTCCATGTTCCGATAGCGTTTCCTGCTGTTGCTGCATCCCATGTAGCACCTGCTGAGTTCTTCATTTCCTGTGAAGCAAGCTCACGGATTGTATATGTTTTACCATCTACATCAAGTTTTGCATCCTGAACAACTTTTGCTGATCCGTCTACGTTTGTACCTGCAGGTGTTGAATCAACTGCACCATTTGCATCAACTCCTGTACCAAGTGCTGAACGAACACCACGAGTACGAGCGATTGAGTCATTGTGTCCGATATCACCGATTGCTAAAACGTATCCGATAACGCCATCACCGTTACGGTCAATTGTTGCTGCATTTGCTTTGATATAATCAAGTACCATCTGACCCTGAAGCTCAGCACCCTGGTTAGCATCGAAGCCTACATAATAAGTATCTTTGTTGAAGCTTAATGCTTCCTTATCAAGTTCTCCTGTTGAGCTGTTGGATGGCTGACGGTTGAACCAGCAAAGTGGCTTATCCTTATTTGCAACTCCGCTTGAGCTGCTTCCGCCTGATCCGCCTGATCCGCCTGATCCACATCCTACCATTGATAATGCAAGTGTTGCTGCTGCAACGACAGCTATAATTTTTTTCTTTCTCATATTTCATTCCTCCTGTTTGTACATTTTGTTTATTTTTCGCTCTGTCTCATTGACTAAATTCATTATAATGTGACAAGCAGGAAGAAAGAATAGAATATTTTTGGATTTATTAGCAATTTTTTTGGATTTATTAATATTTTTATGTTTATTTTGACGAACCAGTCTATATGTTCTGATAATAATTCATATATTATTTTACTTTTCTTTGTAATATAACTGACAATGGCAGTATCCCTCAAACTCCGGATCATTGATCTGATCCCGAAATTCTTTACAGATACATTTATTCTCCGGTATCTTTTCAAGCCTGCACGGACAATATCCATCCTTCCTTTTTAGTCCTTCTTTTACAGCTGCAACTATTTCTGTATTATCATTGAATCGTACTTTTCCCATTATTAATCCTCCATTGATCTGAATTCTCTTGATATTTTCAGTCTATCATGAAGCAGCTCCGCATTCTACAACAGATTTCATTTTTTTGCATCCGCTACATGAAATGTCACTATATGTGCATGAAATGTCCGTCGGTTTGATCAGAACTATGCTATAATGAACCCAGGTCAATGAGTACGCCTGTACAAATGACGATCAACGACCGGCTTATCATATATTTGTTAAGCCATGATAAGGAGTAGATTTTTTGATACATATAGCGATTTGTGACGACAGTAAACAGGAGCGGCAGATACTGGCAGCGCTTTTCAAACGATATCAGGAGCTTCATGCCACACCGCTTCAGATTCATATATTTCAAAATGGCTTCTCATTACTGGATGCCATCGATCAAGGAAAACAATTTGATATTACGATCCTGGACATTTTAATGCCAGGAGAAAACGGAATTGAGATTGCGAGAAATATCAGAGCTTCCGGAACAGATACCGAGATCATATTCCTGACAAGTTCTCCGGAATATGCGGTAGACAGCTACGAAGTAAAAGCCCAGAACTATCTGTTAAAACCGGTAACCGAAGAAAAATTTTTTGCCTCCATAGATTCCATTCTCGCCGAACTGGATGAGAAAGATACCGCAAGCTTCATCATTTATACGACAGAGAAGCAGTACAGCCGGATCCGGGTATCCTCTCTGGTCTATGGTGAGGTCACACACAGAACCATTACCTTACATCTGGCAGATCAGACCATGATCTCTGCCGTAATGACCTTTACGGAATTTCAGGATATTCTGAAAGCCTATCCGGACTTTATATATCCACATCGTTCTTATGCGGTAAATATGCATTACATTCAATATGTTACGAAAAGCGATATCATCCTGACAGACGGTCAGAAGATTCCGCTTTCCAGAAATAACTACACGAAGATTTCGGAACAGTTTTTAAATTTTGCCTATACAAACTCTTTTGGGAAATAATAAGGAGACAATGATATGAGTTTTCTCTGCGACAGTATTTATTTTATTACCGTGTTCCTCTTTGGTACAGTAGCAAGCGTATGTTTTACCGGTGTTCCTTTTAACCGGAAAAACATACTCACTCTGTCTGTTTTCTGTGCCCTCGACGGAATACTTCAGATCATTTCTTTCGCCGTCTTCGGACAGGAGATTTCCCGAGGGCTGTATCCGGTCGTTGTACATCTTCCGTTGGTGCTTTTTCTCTGGCTGATATACAAATGCTCATGGATCACTTCGATCGTCAGTGTCTTGACTGCCTATATGTGCTGTCAGATCCCTCTCTGGTGCGGACTGGCGGTTCGCTTATTTTCTGACAATAAGATCATCTATACGATCGTTTATGTAGGATGTGCCTTTGTAACCTTTTATTTCCTATACCACTATGAATCAAATCTGGCGCAGCATTTTATGCCAAAAGCAAATAAATCCGTCTATATTCTTGGCATCCTTCCTCTCTGCTACTATCTTTTCGATTATGCCTCTACGATTTATACCGATATGCTTTATACCAGCAACGAATTTGTAGTTCAGTTTATGCCGTCCATTTGCTGCATTTTCTATTTTGTTTTTATCTTTTATTATTATCATAAACTGGAAGAACAGGAACAGGCAGAACGCCTGGCAGAATCTCTTCATATGCAGCTTACACATGCTGCCATTGATCTGAATCATATGCGCACCATGCAGACACAGGCAGCCTCCTACCGTCATGATATGCGCCATCATTTTACTTATTTGCAGGCACTTGCAGGAACCGGGAATCTGGATAAGATTCAGGAATATATACAAACCGCCCAATCCGACTTAGATGCGATCACTCCAAAACGCTTCTGTTCAAACGAGCTGATCAATCTGCTTCTGTCCGCCTATGATACTAAAGCGGAATCAGAGGGCATCTCCCTGCTGGTTCAGGCTTCTATCCCTGCGGAACTTCCTCTGTCCGACACAAAGCTATGTGCGATTCTGTCAAATGCTCTGGAAAATGCACTCCATGCATCGATCGAAACAGAGGAAAAATTCATACAGGTTCAGCTCGCCGAACGGAATCAGACGCTTCTGATCCAGATCAGCAATCCGTTTATCGGAACGGTTTCTTTTCAAAATGGGCTGCCTGTCTCCACACAGGCAGGACATGGATTCGGAACTAAGAATATTGCTGCGATCGCGGACTCCTATCATGGACAGTTCCAGTTCTTTGCAAAAGACGAGATCTTCACCGTCAGAGTATTACTGCCACTGGTAGAAACCTGATACTTCTTACTCTGTCCGTCCAAAAAGCTCATATATGATCACATCACGCTATGATCAGCAACCAGCCATCATTCTCAGCTTCATTTTTCCATTTTACAAACAAATGTACAATATAGAGATAGCCATGCAACTATTTTCTTTGTTCATCATTTTCCTTCGAACTGCCTTCATTTGCCTTTGCCATCCGTATGAGTTTTTCAAAGGATTGAGCAAAACGTAAATCATCATCTTCTGTACGTTTTCTCGGTCCTTTCATATGATGCTTATGACAACTTCGCCTTGTTTTCTTGTTAAGATGCCGTTCCATCAGCATCTGGTCAATATTTTCATTTGTATACCACTTACCGGATTGATGAATGGCATATGCCCCTTTACCAAGTGCCATAGCAGCAACGCCATAGTCCTGTGACACTACGATATCCCCTTTATGGCATATGCTGATCAGCTTATAATCTACTGCATCCGCACCGGCACCAACCACTATAACTTCACTGTAATCAGAATACAGCACATGGTTCGTGTCACACAAAAGTGTAGTTGGTATATTATATTTTTCTGCGATCGTCTCAACAATGTCCACTACCGGACACGCATCTGCATCAACAAATATCTGCATTATTATTTCTCCATCTAAATCATCCTTATCAGCCTTCACCCACTTAAGGAAAGCCTTATTCGCAAAATCAAATAAGCCTAATGAAATTCCATAAAGATTACACTATATTTTTAATCCAATTTTTTTACAAATGCCTTAATCATAAATGCACAGAAATACGGAAACGTATATATATTGTTTACATATCCAACATTAAAATCACCAAACTTAATTCCGTTTTTTATATCACTGTAATTTTCATTTTTTATCAGCGAAGACAAAGATTTTGATCTGGCGTTGTTTGATTTAACTTCTACCGGCAGCAACTCACTTTTTGATCTGACAAAAAAATCTTCCTCTAAAGTTGAGTTTTCTTTTTTATAGTAAAATAACCCCAATTTCTGTTTAATAAAGGCTTCAGCTACAAAATTTTCATATAACGCGCCCTTATAAACACCAAGGTTCTTATTTACACGTAAATCCTCCTGCGCTTCTTCATCAAGTGCAGAAATCAGTAATCCCGTATCCGGATAATACAACTTAAATTTTCCTTCATCTACATTTCCTTTAAGTGGCAGCTCAGGATACCCAAGGCACTGACACTCTATAATAACTCCTGCATCAATTAACCATTCAATGCAACCGGTATATTCCCTTGATCTGGCATTTTTATCTATTTTATTAAACTGAAACTTCTTATTTTCTTTCGCTAACTGAGAGGGCACACTTCTATATATACTTATGATTTTTGCCTGATCCAGCCCTTCTGCATATTTACGAACATCCTCCTCATAATCAAGCCTGATCTGTTCTTGCACAGCAGTCGATCCGGAAAATGTACCTGTTTCTATATACCCTCTGATTACATCCGGCATTCCACCTAATACACAGTAATCCAGAAACAACGCCTTATACACATTTAACTCCGTTTCGTTAAATGGTTTGAGTTCAGTCATATGCCTTAAAATGTCATCAATGTGTTTCTGCGTATATCCTTTTGCCCACAAAAATTCTTCAAAGTCCATAGAATACATTTCATAATCTGTTTTGTTTCCAACGCTATTACTATGAATCTTTTTATAATTAATCCCAAGCATAGAACCACTGCAAATAATATCAAACCTTCTGTCTATATTAAATGATTTCAAACATGTGGCTACATCCGGATATTCCTGTATTTCATCAAAAATTATAACTGTCTCCCCAGGAACAAATTTCAAATTTGGATCAACCAAAGAAATATTCTTTATTACCGTGTCTACATCATAGCCATCACTTACAATTGCACGAAATCTTTTATCCAACACAAAATTTATATATACAACATTTGCATAGACATTACCTGCAAAATGTAATATAGACTCTGTTTTTCCAATCTGTCTTGCACCTTTTATGATTAATGGTTTATGCGATATATCTTCTTTCCAATTCAATAAAAAGTCATCTATTTTTCTCTTAAAATACATACTTCTACCTCCTCACAGAATACTATATCACATAATTATAGCTTTTACTAACTTCTTTTTCACATTTTATGAGCGTATATAATTATTAAAATCACATTTTATTATTGCATTCCGCCTATATCACAAATGGGACACATTTACTGCTGCGTCCCTGCTCGCTTATTTATTTTTCTCCCTACCCTTTTTTTCTTTGATTTTCTGCAATATTTCTAAATATCTTTCTTGAGATAAGATAAGTTTATCATCCATTAATTTTATTATTTCCTTAAGAACACACGCAAAATCATTAATCTCTGTTGTTTTCCCTTCAAATACCCGTACAAAAACGCCTTCATTCTTTAAAAAGCACACCACTTCTCCATCACCATTAATTTCCCCAATTATAACCAATCCTTCTGGTACATATTCAGAATGGAATTCATTCGGTCCCCAAAATGTTGCTGTATTACCTGCTATACGACATTTTCCTGAAAATCTAAGCCACTCCTTATATGATCCTGGTATTTTCGCTCTGTTTCTCTCCTCCCAATTTATCATCTCTTCTTCCTAATAATATGTGGTATATATGATTATTTTTTTGTTCACCAGCCACATATTATAGGAAATGGAATTATGAGTCAATGCACTTTTGAATGATTACACTGTCCAAATGTTAGATTGTACAAAAAAGAAGACCGGAAACTCTCCGGTCTTCAGGGTTAAGGGAAAATTTTATGTGAAAAATTGTAGTACACTTACTTTACTGCGAGTCTCTCAAATGTCTCGCTCTCTTCAGGAATCGATCTGAGTCCTCCGCGCTTCTCGACACACAGGCTCGCCACCGCATTTCCATATCTTGCAAATTCTTCAAGCTCGTCTATACTGAATTCCTCCAGGCTCTTGTCCGCCCTTATAAGCTGCGATACAAATGCCCCCCAGAACGAATCTCCAGCTCCGGTTGTGTCGACCACATGGCTGACAAATCCAGGAACTTTTCTGCTGCCATCCCTGCTGCATATCAGCACACCCTCACTTCCCAGGGTGACCGCAACAAGTCTGACGCCTGTTCCAAGGAGATACTCCGCAGCCTCCTTCGGATCTTCAAATGGTGTGAGGAGTGCCGTCTCCTCATCCGAAAGCTTCATTATATCTACAAGCGGGAGAATACTCTTCATTCTCTCCATCGCATTTTCTCTGTTGTCCCACAGCGGCTCTCTGTAATTTGGATCATAGGATATCACCGCTCCGTATTTTCTCGCCTCTCTCACCGCCTGGAATGTGGTGGTTCTGGCCGGTTCATCCGTGAGAGACAGCGAACCTATATGGAACACCTTTGTGTCTCTTAGCAGGTCGGCATCCACTTCCTTGTAACAGAGCATTGTGTCCGCTCCCGGCTTTCTGGCAAATGAGAATTCACGCTCTCCGTTCTCATCCAGAGTGACAAATGCCAAAGTGGTAAATACCGTGTCATCGACAACTATACCTCTGGTATCTATTCCTGCCTGCTTTGCCGTCTCAATAAGGAAATTGCCATGCATGTCATCCCCGACCTTTCCTATAAACGCGGTCTTAAGTCCGGCCTTGCTGACTGCCGTGAGCATATTTACCGGAGCGCCTCCTGGATTCTGCTCGAAGAGCTTCATCCCGGAATCACTGCTTCCGGCAGGGGTAAAGTCTATCAGGAATTCACCAAGAGCCACAACATCATATTTCTTTTCCATGTTGGATCCTCCTTGTGAATTTTACTTTCCTGTGATCTCTATGTCATAGAATTCTACTCTTGCATCCTGTGCCAGAAGTCCTGTCTCAAACTCAGGCTTTGCATATATCCTGTATGTAAATGCCACCTGTTCTCCGACAAATACCTCCACCATATCATGGTCAACGATGATCTTCACATCTATCTCGCTGCCCTCTGTTATGTCAAATGTCTTCTCGCACACTCTAACTCCATCAGGGCCCGGCTCCGTTGCAGGAGGCACAGCCTGACAGGACTGAACCCAGAACGGGTCAACTCCCATAGGAAGATTTACCAATGACACTCTCTGCATGGCCACATCGAACTCAAGGAGAAGGCATCCGCTTGCTTCCTTGTCTGACTTGAGCAGTATACCGAAATGGTCATACACCTCTCTAGGCATGATCTTGCACTTCAGCATGTAGCTCTCCTCGTTGTGTCCAAGGAATCCGTATGTACATGTGCTTACTGAATCCATCTCAACCAGTCTGTCTCCGTGAAGCTCTGCATTTCCAAGTACAGGGATGTAATCCCATGCCACAGGCTTCTCAAATACATGCTCATATTCCTTTGGAAGCTTTACGTCAAGTCCTCCATCCGCTGTGGCAACTACCTCGTGCGGCACGCAGAATGTTCCGCCCCAGTACCATTCACCTCTGTCGCTTCTGTCTGCTCTGTCGTGAGCCCAACCGAAGTAGAAGCGTCTGCCGTCATCATCCTGCATGGACTTGGCTGCGTAGAATCTTCTTCCGCCTATGCCATCCTTCTTTGGCTTTCTCCATGGGCCAAATGGTGACTTTGCAACTCTGTATATTGTATTTACATATTCTGAGAATCTTGAGTATGAGAGATACCAATTGTCTCCCATCTTGTACATCTCAGGGCACTCAGGACAGTTGGTGTGTCCCGGTGAATATATCGGTCCGTAATATTCCCAGTTGACCAGATCCTTTGATCTGTAGAGAACTATACATCCTCTTCTGGTTATCGGCATATCCAACCTTCTCGCTGATATGAGGATCCAGTAACATTTGTCCTCCTCATTGTAGAATACATATGGATCTCTCCAGTCAAGCTTCTCGTAAAGCTCTATCATAGGTGTGATGACCGGATTGGCCGCATCCTTCACCCACGTGATTCCATCGTCGCTTGTAGCGTGGCATATGGTCTGCTGATACTCTGCGGTGAGGCAGTAGCCTGTATAGAATGCATGGTATTTGCCTTCGCCGTATATGACTGATCCAGTCCATACTCCTGATGCATCCGGCTCGTCGCCCTCGCCCGGATAGAGTGCTGTAGGAAGCTCCTCCCAGTGCACCAGATCATCTGATACACTGTGGCTCCATGTTGTTCTGAGTCTTGCCGGGTACACTGTTGTTCCCGGAGGGGAAGTCAGTGAGAATATATGATATTTGCCCTCGTGGTAGAAAGGTATTGCATCTCCCGTGGAATCCGCGAAGGACATCTTTCTAAAAATCTCCATATTATCAGTCCTCTCTTTCTACTAGTTTGCTGCAAGTTTCTTCTTTTTGAGGAGCTCAAGCTTGCCCTTCTGTCCATCAAGGAGTACCGCACATGCGATGATGAGACCCTTGATGATGAGCTGCCAGTATGATGACACTCCGATAAGGTTAAGACCATTTGAGATGATTCCGATGACCATGGCACCAAATACTGTTCCACTGATCCTTCCTTTACCACCTGTCATAGAGGTTCCGCCAAGTACACAGGCTGCGATGGCATCAAGCTCGTATCCGCTTCCAACTGAAGGCTGGCCTGAGTACATTCTTGAACAGAGTACAAGTCCTGCGAATGCTGAGAGAAGTCCTGATATTGTAAACACTATGATCTCTATCTTCTTGATAGGTACACCTGAAAGTCTTGCGGCCTCGCGGTTACCACCTATCGCGTATACGTATGTTCCGAACTTTGTCTTACTGAGGATGAAGCTGAACAGTATGATGAGAACTACCATGTACACTACCGGAAGTGGGATCACATTGAACAGATATCCTGTACCGATCTCGATGAAGAGCTTGTTTGTGATACGTGTTGACTGTCCACCTGTGTAGACATAAGCTATACCACTTGCTATGTTCATCATGGCCATTGTGATGATGAATGCAGGCACCTTGAAATTGGCTACTATAAAACCACTTACAAAGCCAGCCGCTGTGCCGACCAGAAGGCCTGCTGCTATTGCTACGCCGAGAGGAAGTCCCTGATTAACTATAAAACCTACAGTCAGAGTTCCCGACATAGCTACTATCGATCCAACTGACAGGTCAATGTGACCAAGTATGATTATGAGTGTCATTCCAAGTGCTATGTATGTGTTGATCGATATCTGTCTAAGCACTGATATGATGTTGTTGGTCGTTAAAAACTTGTCTGTGGCAAGTGCTACGGCCACACACATGATTATCAGAACCACTATGATTCCTATGTTGCCCTTGACTATGGATGTCAGGGGATTGTTTTTTAATATAGAAGTTGCTTTTGAATTCTTCTTTGTCTCGCCCATATTATTCGATACCTCCTGCAGCGTATTTCATTATCTCTTCCTGTGAGAGCTCGTCCTTTGACAGCTTCTTCACGAGTTTTCCGGCTCTGACCACACATACGTTGTCGCACATGTTGATGATCTCAGGAAGCTCACTGGATACCATGATTATCGCTATGCCTTCCTTTGCCAGTTCATTGATTACTGTGTATATCTCAAATTTTGCATTTACATCAACGCCTCTGGTCGGCTCATCCAGAATGAGCACATCCGGCTTGGTTGCAAGCCATTTGCCCAGAACTACCTTCTGCTGATTTCCACCTGACAGGCTACCAGCCTCGATCTCAGGTGACGCCGCCTTGATCCGCAACCGCTTTGAATAATGGTCTATGACCTCACCGCGCTTTTTCTCGCTTATGGCGATTCCATTCATATAGAATCTGAGGGATGAGAGTGTTAGGTTGAACGCCACGCTGTTGCCGAGCACCAGTCCCTGCTTCTTTCTGTCCTCAGGAACCAGGGCTACGCCTGACTTGATCGCCTGCATCGGATTCTTGAAGTGTACCAGCTTTCCGCCGAGTATCACCTCGCCTGATGTAGGCTGTGTGGCACCAAATACCGCCTCCATGATCTCGCTTCGTCCGGCACCGACCAGACCTGAGAATCCCAGGATCTCACCCTTGTGTACCGAAAAACTTATATCTTCAAAGACACCTGTCTGCGAAAGGTTCTTTACCTCCAGAGCAACCTCTGCCTTGTCCATGTCACAGTAATCCCTGGCATAGAAGCTCTCCAGATCTCTTCCTACCATCATCGCAACCAGCTCATTCGGGTTGGTCTCAGATGTCTTTTTTGTTCCTACATATGCACCATCCCTAATGACGGTAACTCTGTCAGATATCCTGAAGAGCTCCTCCATTCTGTGGGAGATGTAGATTATACTTACCTGTTTCTTTCTGAGATTCTCAATGATCTCAAATAACTGCTCCACCTCTTCATTTGAGAGTGATGAGGTAGGCTCATCCATAACTATGATCTTACCGTTGAATGAGACCGCCTTGACGATCTCCACCATCTGCTGCTGTGCGATGGTCAGATTCTCTACTATCGTGTCTGCTTTTATATTCACACCGAGGGACGATATCATCTCCTCTGCTCTTCTGTTCATCTCTGCAAAGTCCAGCGTTCCAAGCTTTGTCCTTATCTCTCTGCCGAGAAACAAATTCTGTGCCACCGAAAGATATGGAACAAGTACGATTTCCTGATGTATTATTCCTATACCATTTTCTCTGGCAGCCGGAACTCCGTTGATCTTGACCTCCTTGCCATTTACCTTGATGATTCCGCTGTCGGGCTGGTAAATTCCGCCGAGGACCTTGATCAGTGTGGACTTTCCTGCACCATTCTCACCGAGCAGCGCATGTACCTCTCCCAGCTCAAGGGAAAAGTCGATGCCACTTAAAGCATATATTCCGGAGAAGCTTTTCTTTATCCCTATCATTTCCAGAACTGTCTGTCCCATATTAAACCTCCAAGTTTCTAAAATAGATCTTTTGTTATCCTGCTTTTTCGGGATCTCGGCCGGAGATCTAAGATCCCCGGTCTCTCCCATGTTATATACACCTACGTTGTGTCATGTATGTCCAGCCGGGGGCAGCCCCGTGCTGTTACTGCCGGCTTCGATCCGGTCTTACTGCCAATCGTTAACTGTCTGCTTAGCCTCATCCTTGAGTACGAGGTGTGAGTCAAGATATACCTTCTTCTCGTCGATCGTTGTATCTCCGCCCACATACTTCTGTGCTGCGTTGAATGCGTACTCAGCAATCTGTACAGGAACCTGACATGCAACTGCTGTGAACTCGCCGTCGAGGAGTGCCTGCTTGCCATCTGGTGAAGCATCGATACTGTATACACCAATCTGACCTGTCTTGTTGGCTGCCTTAACTGCTGCTGCAGCGCCAAGTGCTGAAGGATCATTGATACAGAAGAATGCCTGAAGATCTGTGTTTGCTGTGATGATATCCTCTGCAAGGCTCATTGATGCATCAAGTGCTGCCTCGCCATCCTGCTGTGCTACGATGTTGAACTTATCCTTGTTATCACCGAGTCCGTCAAGGAAACCATTTACACGGTCTACACAACTCTCATTTGATGGGAAGTCAAGGATCGCAATGTCTGCTCCGTCCGGATAATCCTTAGCCATCTGCTCACCGACAAGCTGTCCTGCCATGTAAGCATTTGTTCCAACGAACTGTGTTACGAAGTTCTCTATGTCATCCTCGATAACTGCTGTATCTACATTGAAGATTGGGATTCCTGCATCCTTGATCTCTGCAAGACCTGATGTGATACCTGCTGAATCAACCGGGATGATGAACACTGCGTCGTATCCACTATTTGCCACGTCTGATAACTGGCTGAGCTGTGTGTTCAGATCGTAGTCAGGATCAAGACATGTATATGATATTCCGTTCGCATCGCAGAGCTCCTTGAGCTTGGCATCAATTGAACTCTGGAATGTATTGTTGAGTGTGTTTGTACAAAATGCAAATGACAGGTCAGATGACTTTGTGCTCTCCTGCTTTGTACCTGAATCAGATGAACCGTTGCCCGAAGCGTTTCCTGATCCACAACCTGCCAGTAAACTGAGTGACATGCACAGGCATGCTCCAACTGCTAATAACTTTTTAAATTTTCTCATAATTTTTACCTCCACTATCATGTATTTTCTTTGCTAACTCGTTGTCGAAAAACTGTTCTTAACCGGTTTATTTACGTAAATTTTAAACTGTTTTTCGTCCCTTGCATGTTTTGATGATATAACTTTTGTCGGTTATTGTCAATATCAAGTGTTTTATTTATTGTTTATTCGTCGTTTTGCACAAATAAGACTCTATTGTATTATAGGGTTCGCGGGTCTTTTGTCGTTTTTTTACGTAAATATTTTACCAGATGTCATGCTTATGGGATTTGTAGTGTATGATTGACACCCGTTACTTGTCACCTTGTCTCTTGTGTATAAACGCAAAAAATCCGCCAGAAAGATACAATTTTCTCTCTAACGGATTCTTTTTTAGATAAAAAGATACAGTTTCTAACTCTGTCCGACACAGACTAACTAAAGATGTCATATCACCTCAATCTGTCCGGCACGAACTAACTAAAGATGTCATGTCACCTCAATCTGTCCGGCATGGACTCATGGAAGATTTCCTTCCATGCAAGCCTGAGCTGTTTTGGCTCAACCTGATACGGCTGAACTCCCACATACTTTGGAAGCTGTTCTTCACTTACCAGGGACTTGGCAACAACTGCCGCGGCCGCTCTTCCCTGCTCGTATGGTCTCTGCGTGCTGAGTCCCTTGACGATTCCTTCCTCCATGCACCTGGCAATTCCATGATCAAGGTCCGTGGTGAACACCGCCACATCCTCCCTGCCAAGCTCCTTGAGTGCCTTTATAACCAGAAGTGCCGGGCGATCCCAGCTCACATACATTGCCTCAATTTCAGGATTGGCAGTTATCACGTCCCGGGCTACCTGATATGCATTGGATATCTCTCCAAAACTCCTGATCGTAACTATGTCAATATCAGGATAACTGTCCTTGATTATCCTCTCAGCGGCGTTATCCCTGACTCTTGTTCCATAGAATGCCGCACCATGAATAATGAAACCTGCCTTTTTTTTCTTGTTCTCCTTGCAGTATTCCCCCAGCATTCTTCCCGTGTTCGTTCCATTCTCCGACTCATTTACTGATACACAGGACACATAGCTGTTCTTGGACATGCCATCCGGAACATTGCTTATGAACACCAGCTTTGACACTTTGGAAAGTTCCTGAAACTTCTCTCTGGTACGGCTGTCATCCGCCGGAATAGCTATAACTGCGTCCGGCTTCTGAAGTCTTATTCCATCAAGCTGCGCATTCTGCAGTTCCGAGTCAAAGTGCGCATCCATAACCGACACCACATCTATCCCGAACTGCTCAAGCTCCTCACAAATACCCTTCTCATGAAGCTCAGCCCATGACGTACCTGTGTAATGGAATGATATGGCAACTCTGAAATGTCCTGCCTTCAGCCTCTGTTTTTCCTCCTTCGTCAGCACCACGGAATCAGGGGCAGCTGCCTTATCTCCAAATGGTCCATTATCCAGCATCTTGGTGGATTTCCTGACAACCAGTTCCACATCGGCATAGCAGTCATGGGATATGACCGCACCTGTGTTGATCTTCTCAAAAAGCATTCCAACTGCCTTGGTGCTTAACCCCTTCACATCTCTTCTGATTATGGTAAGCGGAGGATATGTAAGTTCTGACCAGCTCTCATCACCAAACCCAACCACAGATATCTCTCCCGGACAGTCGATTCCCATATCTCTCAGTGTCTTCATGAGGTAGAGCGTTATTCTGTTGCCCCCCGCAAGAACTGCGGTCGGCCTGTATCTGCGGAGCGCCTTCTGGATGACGAGCATACAGTCATCCTCGCCATTTTCCAGTGTCACATCCACTATATTCGCATCGTTTGTATTTATATTGTATTTCCGCAGAGCACTCAGGAAACCTTTTGTTCTCTCGTCCCTGGTGGTACTGTCCGTACTCTCTCTGAAAAACAAAACATTCTTGTGTCCACTCGCAAGCAGATAATCTGCGCCCTTAAATATAGCCTCCCTGTCTCGGAACTCAACTGAGTCTATCCCTGATCCAAGTATATTTCTCTCCACGCAGACAAATGGAACGCCTGACTGTATAAGCTTTGTGTAGTTGGTTGCCACATCGCTCACCGGCGCATGTATGATACCGGCAACCTTCTTGTTGACCAGAAGTCCGGCAAGCACCTGTGTCTCCTCCTTAAAATCATTGTCTGTTATCGCCACAAGGAACTGATATCCCTGTACACTGACAAGTTGCTCCACATAAGCTACCATATCTCTGTATATCGTACTTTCAATGTTCGGAATGACTGCAACGATCGTAGACTCTCGGCCAACCAGCAGTTTTCTCTCCTTATCTGCTATCTTATTCTGATATCCCGTCTCTACAATAATCTTCTCTATCTTATCCACAAGCTCAGGTCTTACATACCTTGTCCTGTTGATAACATGGGAAACTGTAGCTATGGACACCCCTGCCTTATCCGCAATCTCTTTTATTGTAACCTTTGACTTGCCCATATCTCGTTCTTTCTCCTTTATCACAGATATAACTCTGGCTTCCGTACATTGCCACTGGCAACGCCCTTTTCCAATATTATAATCTACTTTTCTATGTTTGTGCAACCACTGTCATCATCCAGACTGCCGGCTCTGTTGGAGGGCTACTGGCTCTGCGATGGCTACTGGCACCATGCAGTTGCCGGCTCCACCATTACATAAAACAGCACAAATTTTTCGCAAAATGCAGAAATGCAGATAAAAACGCCAAGTTATTTCCTGGTATTTCCCGGGTCCCAGGGGCAGCAGATACTTAGTTCTGCCAGTTGATGTTCTCCCCCTGCAGCAACGGATATCTGGCAAGTTCTGTGCCGTCCTGCCCATATATCTGAATTCAAACGGATAATTTCTCGGAGTCACGGTAATCTCATCGCCGTACAAGAATTCATAATCCAGCGTTCTTCCAAAATAGAAATTCTTTGTCTTATATGTCGCCGCTGTACACATATTTTGTCTTCTTTCCAATCTTCTCAGATAATTTATATCATCAGTTCAAAGCCATAACAGCTCTTTTCAAATCCATAGTGTTCGTAGAAGCCATGTGCCCCTGTCCGCGGAAGACCGGAATCAAGGGTGACGGCCTTGCACCCCCTCTGCTTTGCAAGCTCCTTTGCACGATCAACTAAATTACAACCAATGCTTACATTATAAAATATCAAAGTGATTATTAACAGACCGCCACCTATAAATTTATTATAAAATATCCCGGAAAATACTTAGGCAATACTTACATGACTTTTTGTCACATTTTTCTAATTTATTTAGTATAATATAAATGTTTCGGGCTGACTTTGGTCACATTTATGACGCACAGCATATATCAAATAATATCGGGTGCTTTGCATTTGCCGGCACCTAAAATATGGAGAGAATCTTGACAGTGTTTCCACATCGTCCATATTTATCTCACCATTATTTACAAAGTCAGCCGACATAA
>ULRW01075311.1_pt1 | contig 116794 bp, 111 predicted proteins | sample 1955581 | NCBI WGS metagenome assembly ULRW01 (sample SAMEA4835687, study PRJEB28245) | human gut metagenome | biome: gut microbiome; material: fecal sample | place: Denmark | collected 2008 | reverse complement strand
ATCAATATGTAACAAAGCCATATAACATTCAAATACTTCTTGCCAAAATTGTTGGACTATTAAAAAGAAATCAAAATGCAGGAAATAATCCAGATAAAATAGACTGTGGAGAGTTTGTATTAAATACAGCAGGGAGAATTATAGAAAAAGAAGATAATAAGGTTGAACTAACAAAAAACGAATATAAAATATTAGAGTATTTAGTTTTACACCGACAACAAGTAATATCTCGAGATGAAATAATGGACTATTTATGGGAAAGCGAAGAATTTGTTGATGATAATACATTAAATGTAAATATTAAAAGATTAAGAACGAAGCTCGAAGAATTAGGACTAATAGATCAAATTGAAACAAGAAGGGGACATGGGTATCTATTAAAATGAGATTTAAAGATTTTATAAAAGAAAAGATATTATTGATTTTTTTAGTATTATTTGTAATAGTAAGTTCGGAGATATTATTACTACCTTATACACAAATTGGAGTATTTACAAGGCTTTATATTGCAATATGTCCGATTTTAATAATTGGTATTGATATTGCTATTGAATATAGAAAAAAGAAGAATTTTTATAATGAATTAAAAAGTAATTTAGATGAATTAGAGGATAAATACTTAATATCAGAAATAATAAATACTCCAGATTTTCTTGAGGGCAAATTATTAAAAAAATCTATGCAAGAAGCTGGAAAATCTATGCTAGAAAATGTAAATACTTATAAGAGATTACAAGAAGATTATAAGGAATATATAGAATTATGGATTCACGAAATAAAAATACCAATTGCTACATCTAAATTGATTATTGAAAATAACAAAAATGAAATAACCAAAAGTATTGATGAAGAACTTGATGAAATAGAAAATTATACAGAACAAGCATTGTTTTATGCTAGAAGTAATACCGCTAACAAAGATTATGTTGTTACAAAATCAAATTTGCAAGAAATAGTAAATGGAGCAATTTTGAAAAATAAAAGTGCATTACTTTCAAGTAAGACAAGTATAGAATTACACGATTTAGAACGAGAAGTATATACAGATAGCAAATGGGCAGTTTTTATAATAAATCAGATTATACAAAATGCAATTAAGTATTCAAAAATTAAAGATAGAAAGATTGAGATATATGCTATTTCAAAAAGAGAGAATGTTGTATTATATATAAAAGATAATGGAATTGGAATAAAAAAAGGAGAAATAACAAGAGTTTTTGAAAAAGGTTTTACAGGAGAAAATGGGAGAACAATAAACAAGAAATCTACTGGTATAGGGTTATATCTATGTAAGAAATTATGCGATAAATTAGGTTTAGGAATAGAATTAAATTCAGAAAAAGATATAGGAACAGAAGTAAGAATTATATTCCCTAAAAGCAGTTTTATGAATTTGTAAGTCCATATTAGTTATGGGCTTATTTTCATAAATGAGAAATCTTACAAAAAATGTAATGTTATTGTAAGGTAAATCGATGGCAAATATTTTAAAATGAATTTATAATGTAGATATACAAAGAATTGAAAGGAGTTTTTTAGATGGAAAATGTATTAGAGGTTAAAAACATAGAAAAATACTATGGAAACAAATCTAATTTAACAAAAGCAATAGACAATATTAGCTTTAATGTAAAAAATGGAGAGTTTGTAGGAATTATGGGAGCAAGTGGCTCTGGTAAAACTACACTTTTGAATTGTGTATCTACTATTGATAGAGTAACAGCAGGACATATCATTATCAACGGAGAAGATATTACAAAACTTAAAGGAAATAAATTAAACAAATTTAGGAGAGAGGAACTAGGCTTTATATTCCAAGACTTTAATTTATTAGATACATTAACGATTTATGAAAATATAGCTTTAGCATTAACAATTCAAAAAGTAAATGCTACTGAAATTAACAATAGAGTTCACGAAATAGCAAAAAAATTAGATATTTTAGGAATAATGAACAAATATCCATATCAAGTATCTGGAGGGCAAAAGCAAAGATGTGCAGCTGCAAGAGCAATAATAACAAATCCTAAAATAGTATTAGCAGATGAGCCGACAGGTGCATTAGATAGTAAATCAGCAAAACAATTATTGATGACATTTGATTACTTACATCAAAAATTAAATGCGACTATTTTAATGGTAACGCACGATGCTTTTACAGCAAGTTATGCAGATAGAATTATATTTATAAAAGACGGAAAAATCTTTAATGAATTATTTAAAGGAAATGATACAAGAAAACAATTCTTTGAGAAGATAATTGAGGTGCAAACACTTCTTGGAGGTGATTTGAACGATGTTATTTAAGTTATCAATTAAAAATATGAAAAAGAGCTTTAAGGATTATGCTATATATTTTTTAACATTAGTATTAGGTGTTGCAATATTCTATATGTTCAATTCATTAGATAGTCAAGAAGCAATGCTACAAGTATCTAGTTCAACAAGGGACATCATCAAACTTATGGTAAGTATGCTAGGATATGTATCGGTATTTGTAGCAGTAGTATTAGGATTGCTTATCGTATATGCAAATAATTTCTTAATTAACCGAAGAAAAAAAGAATTTGGCATATATATGACACTTGGTATGGGTAAAAGGCAAATATCAAAAATTATATTATTTGAAACAATTTTAGTAGGAATATTATCATTAATAGCAGGGCTTATAATTGGTATATTTGCCTCACAATTTATGTCTGTATTAGTTGCTAAAATGTTTGAAGCAGATATGACAGAATTTCAATTTGTATTTTCAAAAGATGCTTGTATAAAAACTTGTATATATTTTGCAGTAATGTATGTTGCAGTAATGTTTTTTAACACATTTACAGTATCAAAATATAAACTAATCAATTTATTAAATGCAAGTAAGAAAAATGAAAAAGTAAAAATAAAAAATCCAATTATTTGTGTACTAGTATTTATAATAGCTTGTATAATGTTGGGATGGGCATATTGGAAAGTAACAGGAGATTTTAGATCATTAAATACAGCAGACAAAATCTTACCACCAATTTTAATGGGAATTGTAGGCACAGTAGCCGTCTTTTGGTCTTTATCAGGATTTGTACTAAAAGTAGTTCAATCAATGAAAAATACTTATTTAAAAGGTACAAATATGTTTGTGTTAAGACAAATTAATAATAAAATTAACACAACAATTGTAAGTATGAGTGTTATTTGCTTAATGTTATTTATGACAATTAGTATATTATCTGTTAGTTTAGCATTAAGAACTACTATGCAAAATGAATTAATAGAAATGACACCTGTAGATATAAACTTAGAGAAAACAGCTAATTTGCCAGAAAAATATTTACAATATGGAACTTATGGAAAAGAACTAACATCAACATCTGAAGCAAGAGAAGATTCTAAAATACCAATTACGCAAACATTAGAAAATAATGGATTTGATATGAGTCTTCTAAAAGATGTAACAGAAATTACTATTTATGCTACAAATGATTTAGCTTGGGGAGATTTTTTAGGAGATAGACTTGAAGAAACAAAAACACAATTTCCAAATTTACGCTATGAAACAGCTGAGATGATAATAAAAATATCTGATTATAATAAAATTGCTTCACTTTATGGAATAGAACAATATGAATTAAATGAAAATGAGTATATAGTATTATGTGATTTTGACAGCATGACAGAAATAAGAAATCAAGCACTAAAAGAAGAAAATATATTAGAAATAGCAGGAAAACAATATAAATCTAAATACGATGAATGTAAATCTGGATTTGTTATGATGAATACAAGTCATGTAAATACAGGAATTATATTAGTCCCAGATAGTTGTAATTTAACTGATGATATGAAAGAGCAACAATTATTAGTTGCAAATTATAATGCACAAACAGATGAAGAAAAACAAGAAATAGAAAAAATATTTACAAGTAATGATTCTATACTTGTTCAAAATCTAACAAACAAAGGAATTGATGTAGATGGAGTAACAAAAATATCTCTTATGGAAGCAAGTATAGGAATTACAACAATTGTAACATTTATAGCAATTTATTTAGGAATAATTTTCTTAATTGCAAGTGTAGCTATTTTAGCATTAAAACAACTAACAGAAAGTTCTGATAATAAACAAAGATATACAATTTTAAGAAAAATTGGCTGTGATGAAAAAATGATAAATAAAGCATTATTTAGACAAATAGCAATATTCTTTGGATTACCACTTGTACTAGCAATCATTCATTCAATTTTTGGAATAAAATTTGGAATGGCACTAATGGAAGGATTAGCAAAATCAGAAGATTTGCTACCATCAATTATAGCAACAATTATAATTATAGGAGTAATATATGGAACATATTTCTTGGCTACTTATTTTGAAAGCAAAAATATTATTAAAGAGGAGGAATAGTTTATGTTTATATTTGGATTCTTTAAGTTAATTATAATAGGAATAATAGCTTTCATAATAATTATAGTTTCATCTATTGCAACAAGTGATTGGGATTTTCCAAAAGATGAACTTATAAATACTTATAACACATTTTTACAAAGTTTTGACTTTGTAGGATTATCAAAAGATAAAGACTTAAAAGGAGAAAGAAATTTTGGAGTAGATAAATATGTAGGAACATATAAAGCAAAATATGATAATTATACAGGAACAGAAGATATATTTGGAGGAACAGCCTTAAATAGAAAAAATGGAGATCATGTAAAACTAAAAATAAAAGTAGAAAAACAAAACGGTAATATCAATGTAATTGCTAAATTAGGAGAGAATAAAACTACTTTAATAGATGACACAGGAAAATATGAAGATAATATTTATATTGAAGGTATTAGCTATTATTTAACAATAAAATTAGAGAATTTCAACGGAAATATTGATATTATAGCAGAATAGGAGAAAATGATATGGAAAGTTTGAAAGAAAAATTACCAATGATTATAGCAGTAGTTGTAGCAATAGCAATTTGTGTGGCAACATTGTACTTTTTTGAGAACTATGAATCAGTTTACTATACTCAAATAGATAATACTAAAATAGAAAAACTATCTAGCACAGATGATATGAAATATGAATATACTTTAGATTGTTATAATGAAAATGGAAAGAAAAAAGAATTAAAATTTAAAACAAGTAGAGAACTAAAAGAAGATGCTTTTTTAAAGTTAGAAGTAAAAACTTTAGGAGTACATTCTTGGGAAGAAGTGCAATATGATGAACTTCCTGAAAAAGTTCAAACAAATTATACAAAATAAGTAATGCCACAAAAAAAGAGGTGGTTGAAATGAAAGTAATAAAAAATATAATATTTGTAGCAATAGTATTTTTAATAAGTATAGGATTATTAGTAGTAGGTAATGGATATGATATGTATAAGGATGCAATTTCTAAAATACCTCTTACAGAAAAAGTAGAAACTATTAAAGAAAAAGAAAACTATACTAAAATTGAAGAAGTACCAGAAATATATATAAAAGCAGTAATTTCGGTTGAAGATCATAGATTTTATAAACATAATGGAATAGATATAATAGCAATTGGTAGAGCCACTATAAATGATATAAAAGCAATGAGCTTTGTAGAAGGTGGAAGTACTATTACACAACAATTATCAAAAAATATCTATTTTACACAAGAAAAGAAAATAACAAGAAAAATTGCTGAAGTATTTATGTCTTTTGAAATAGAAAAGAACTATAATAAAGATGAAATACTAGAATTATACTTGAATACAAGCTATTTTGGAGAGGGTTGTTATACAGTAAAAGAAGCAAGTAGAAAATATTTTGGAAAAGAACCCAAAAAAATGACAGATTATGAAGCAATTATGCTTGCAGGAATACCTAATGCACCATCAGTATATTCTCTAACCAAGAATCCAGAACTTGCAAAACAAAGACAGAAACAGGTAATAAATAAAATGATAGAATATAAATATCTTACACAAAGTGAGGCAGATAAAATATTGGAGCAATAATTATAGTGCTAATTGTAGTTAAACAATTAGCACACATCCCCTTTTATTTTCGAGAGTCTATATGAAAATGTAGGCTCTTTATTAGAATAAAAATTTCTAAAAACTAATGTAATTTTTTAAAAAGTGTGGTAAAATCAATAGAAAACAAATTTTAGGAAGTGAAACAAATGACAGAAACAGAATTAAAAAGATTTACTATTAGTCTAATTAAAAGCAAAGAAAAAGAAAACGAAGATTATATAAGATATTCATATTATGAGCTAAAAGTAAAAGACAACTTGTCAGAAGAAGAAATTGATGAGGTATTAAGAATAAGTAGAGATTATTTTGAAAACAAAGGATATAAAGTTTATTTTACAAATGCAGAATTTGAATATCAAAATGCCAAAAGAAAAGTAGAAATTAATGAATATATGATAGCTTTTAAAGAATGAGAGGAAAATAAAATGAATCAATACACATATTTTGCATTAGGTATAGTATTAGGAATTAGTTTAGCAGTTTATTATTTTATGAATAGGGAAGAAAAGATAGAGAAGAGGATTGTGTTAGATCAACAAATATACTCAACTCCTAAATTAGATAAAACAATGGAAAATGTTGTTGATAAAATAAATTTAAAAATAAAAGAATTTAAGAGAGAATTAACTGAGGAAGAAAAGAATGAAATAATAAAACAATGCTATCAAGAAAAATTTTTATAATCAAAAAGAAGTTATTAATATCATAAAAAGACCTGCTCTGCTTGAAACAGAGCAAGTCTTTTTTACAAGAACTAATTTTTTAAAAACTTATCTAAAACTTTTTCAAGTTCAGAATATTTTATAGGTTTTTCTAAATAATCATCAAAACCCAAATCATCAACAAAATGTTTTCTAGCATTTTTAGTAATTGTATGTATAACTATTGGAGTATTAAAATTATTAAGATTTCTTAATTTATGCAATAATTCTGGACCACCATAACCTTTTTGATAAATATTGTTTGTAAAAATAATATCATATTTACAACCATTTTTTGTTCTATCATATACATCAATACCTGTAGTAACAATATCTGCTGAAATTCCAAAATTCATTAACATTGTGCGAGTAAGTTTTGAAGAAAAACTATCATAATTACCAATTAAAGCTTTTTTACCTTCAAATTTTCCATTATATTTTTCTGGAATTTCAGAGAATTTAAAAGGATTTAGTTTTAAAGATTCAAATTCTTTTTCTTCTAGTATTTGTGCCGAATTTTTTAGCCTTGTAATTTCATTATTAAGAAAAGAGATTTTGCTTTCTTTTTGTGAAATAGTGTTATTTAGTTTAGCCAATTTATTATTATAGGTATTTATCTTATAAAATAATATGATTATAAGCATCAAAAATACAATACTAAGACCAATAAAAAAATACAACATTTTTCATGAATTCCTTTCTATAAATTTTAATAAAAATACTGGGATTTTTTAAATATTTCATTCCAATAGAAAAATGTTTGGGCTATATACTTCATTGTGAATATTGCTACAAAATTATACCATACTAAAAAGAATGGTATTAGAAAGTGTGGTGATATATAATGAAGTTAATAGATATTTTTCGCAAAAATGTAAAATATTATAGATTTATGCAAAACTATTCTCAAGAAAGATTAGGGGAGTTGTCTGGCTTAAGTACACATTATATATCAGATATTGAACAAGGAAAATACAGTCCATCAATTCCTACTATTGAAAATATAGCAAAAGCACTTGATGTAGATCCTTATTTGCTTTTTATTGCCAATCCAAAAGCAAATAAACTAGAGCCAAGAGTCGATATTCATCGAAAAAAGTAATTGCTATAAGTATATAGTAATACTTTTTTACAAATAATCAATACAATCGACAAAACTTGTCAAAAATCGCCACTTTTTTATTACTATTCAGTATTATACCATAAAAACACTAAATGGGACAAATAAGTTACATATTTTTTATCTAATTTATGGAAAAATAAGTTTGTTAAGAGGTGTTTTAAATGGAGGATAACGAAAAGTTAAAGGCATTATTATCAAAAGATTATATGCCTATTATATACAAAAATATAAAAAAGTATAGAAAAGAAAGTGGAATGTCCTTAATGGAAGTAGCAGAAATATTGGATATGTCCCACGATTATTTAAGAAGAATTGAATCATTAAATGATGAAGTAAAAACATGCTCATTAAAATTGTTGATTAAATTTAGTATTTTATTTGATAAAAAGTTAGATGACTTTTTAAAAGAGGAAAAGTAGGTTAGCATAGTGCTAATCTTTTTTGTTTTATAAAAAGCAATATATTAAGGGCTAAAGGAGAAAAAGAGACTGGTTAAAACTTTACAAAATTTACATAATATGTTATAATTTAAGAGTGATACTGTAAAGGAGATATATGAAGTTGAGTAATGAAATAACAGTCAAATTAAAATGTACTGTAGAAGAAATATGCAAAATATTAGAAAGCAAAGAATTTCAATTTGCAGAAAGATATTTACTGGACGATATTTATTATATACCAAATACAATTAATATAAAGAATATGTCAGAACGAGATATATTAAGTAAAGCAATAATTTTACGAAATGTTGAAGGATACATTCCAAACAAATATAGAGAAAGTAAACTAACATATAAGAAAAAAGAAATTGATCAAGAAGGAAATATAGTAAAACAAAGTAAAGTTGATTGTAAAATTATAGATTCAAATGATGGAAAAAAATTTTTAGAAGCAATTGATTATAAAGCAATTATGCAAATTAAGGAAATAGATTATATTTATAAGAAAAACGAATTACAGATATGTGTAAAAGATGTACTAAATGGTGATAAGCTAATTGAAATTGAAGAAAATGAACAATTAGACACTATAGATAAAATAAAAGAAGAATTGGGAAAACTGAATATTCCAATCTATACAAATGATTATTTTATAAAAAAAGCTGAAATAGAATTAAAAAAGATTTTATAGGAGCGTGATTGTATGTCAAATGTAAATTTGAATTTATATAGAATATTTTGTAAAGTTGCTCAATCAAAAAGCTATTCTGAAGCAGCAGAAAAACTAGGTCTATCAGTTCCAAATGTTAGTAAACAAATATCTAGCTTAGAAGAACAATTAAATTTGAAACTTTTTAATCGAGAAAGTAAAGGAGTAACATTAACTACAGATGGACAAGAACTTTATGAGATAGTAAATAAATCATTATCTAGTTTTGATTTTGCAGAAAAAATGGCAAAAGATAAAAATGATATGGAATGTGGATGTATAAAAATAGGATGCCCATCTCATTTTACAAGCTATTTTTTAATGGAAAAGGTGGAGAAAGTAAAAAAAGATTTTCCAAAACTTAATATAGAAATAATATGTGAAGTAGATACAAATAAAATGTTGGAACTATTACACAATCATAAAATTGATTTTGCAATAACAGATGCACAAATAAATAGTGCTAATGTTGAAGTTCAAGAACTATTAACAATAAATAATATATTTGTTTCAAAAGCACCATTAACAATTTCTGATATAAAAGAGTTAGAGGATTTGAATTGCATTTTAAACTTGGAAAATACAAAAGCAACACAACAATTAAGAGAAATATTAGAAAGAAACAACATTTCTTTACACGCAGATATGATGTGTGATGCGACTGAAATAAGAGTTGAAGCAGTAAAAAGAAATATGGGAATAGCGTATGTCATAAAAGAAGCTGTTAAAAATGAACTTGTAAAAAAAGAATTATATGAAGTTGAATTACCAATCGACCTACCAAGTATCAAACTAAATTTAGTTTACTTGAGTGGAGAACTTTCAAAGATAGACAAGAAATTTATAAAAGAATATTTAAAAAAATAAAAATATGAATACCCTAGCAATAGGGTATTTTCCATTTTCTGTTAACCAAATGTTAAATAATGTTGAAAATTTAGGAATAGTTTTTCATTTAGAACCAATGTATAATATTAATGTATAAAAAGAGATATTATATAGAAAAGAGGATTTTAAATGAAGAAAAAGGTTTGTTGGAAAATTACAACTAAATGTAATCAAGGATGCAAATATTGTTTTGGATTTAATAATATACCAAATCTATCATTTGAAGAAAACAGACAGGTATTAGACCATTTAATAAAAAGTGGAATAAACCATATTACATGGACTGGAGGAGAAGCAGTATTATATCCTAGAGTAAATGAACTAATGAAAGAATCCAGACAAAGAGGACTTTATAATAAATTAGTAACAAATGGAATATTTTTATCAAAGAATGATAATGAATATGTAGAGGATATTTTAAATACTTTGGACGAAATAAATTTGTCTATAGATTCTATTGAGAATGATATAAATGTAGCATTAGGCAAAGAGAATAATCATTTAGAGATAATAAAAAATTTGTTAGAGAAAACAAAAAATAAAAATATTAAGATCGGAATAAATACAGTTGTTAGTAAACTTAATGTAGATAAGTTAGAAGAATTAGGAGAATTTTTAAATAACTATAATATTGAAAAGTGGAAATTTTTAAAGTTTATGCCTATTAGAGAAAGAGCTGAACAAAACGAGAAACAATTTGAAGTAGATGAATGTAAATTAGAAGAAGGTGTAAGAAACTTAAAAGAGTTTGAAAATATAAAGAAAATAGAATACAAAAAACAAAGTGAATTTGAAAAAAGTATAGTTATTATTCCAAATGGTGATATTTTACAAACACAAAATGGAAAAGATCATTATTTTGGAAATGCTTTAAAAGAAGAAATGATAGATTTTGACAAAATACTATCAAATGGAAAAATTAGAACTTTAGTTGCATATAATGATGAAAGAGTAAGAGAAAATATTATAAGGATGATAAAAGGACTAGAATATGTTGATTTAGTAGGAGTTGCTACTGATGGAAATGAAGCATATAATAAAATCCTTGATTTAAAACCAGAAATGGTATTCACTAGATATAATATGCCAGATATAAATGGACTAGAAATAGCAATAAAAACAAATGAAAATAAAAGCATTGAAACACCAGTTTTTAATATTTTTAATGATAAGAATGATATACCAGAACAGGAATTGCAAAAAACGATAAATGTTATAGGAAATAAATTAAATGCTCTTATTCAAGAACCTTACGAGAATAGAGTAGAAGATATTATAAAAGATTATAAGGAATATAAATATAAAAACTAAAAAAATGAGAAATAAGTTATAATTGTTGTAAAAACATTTTACTTATTTCTCATTTTTTTTAACCTTAAATATGTAACAAATGTTGATATAAAATATTTAGGTGTTATTGGATCTTTTGTTAAGTCAAAGAATTTCATTATGGGTTTTGAAACATTATAATTTTTATATCTGTTAAAAGGAATTAAAGCACTCCTTATACCATCTCGCACTTCACGAGATGTAATGCCATATTCAAAAGCAACACTCAAAAATAAATCATCTAATGAATTAAAATTATGAGGATAATAGTAATATTGAAATATTGCAGACTTTAAATAGTGGCAACCATTTGAATTTACATTAAAATCCAAAGGTAATAGATACATATTTAATTCTTCTTCTGTTAAGTCCGTTACTTTAAATTCTAATTTCATTTGGTTGATTGTGTTAAGTAATTTTTCGTTGTCAAAGGGTCTATACAACAATTTATAGACTTTTGATACATCTTCTATAAGAAATGGTTTATTTGTTTCGCTTATAGTTAAAATTGTATTCTTTTTTCTTTTTTCAATAGGAGAGGTAGATAGTCTATCAATTATTTCAAGAGTTTTTATATCTTTGAAATTTGAATCTAAAATAAAAATGTTTGGTTCAATTTCCAAATATTTTTTTATCGTAGAACTGCCATCATTGGTACTTTCAATCTCAAACCCTTTTTCATTTGCGAGAAATTGGCAGCTGGCTGAATTTCGTCTTACATCAGTGTCTGCAATAAGGATTTTAACCATTTAAACAACCCCCAACAAATGTAATTATTAAAATACAACAATAGTATATCACAAAAATTATGTAAACACAACAAAAGAAATGTAAAAAATAGGAAAAAATTTCGACAATCATCGACAAATAACACAAAAGCACACCCTTTTACACACCATTACACCCTTTTTAACAAAGAATATTAAAATCATAGTAGTATGAGCTCGGGAACTTTATATTAAAGTTTAAAAGGAGCTACAAAAGCAAATTGAATACAAAAGCAAATTAAATAAGAAACTTTTAAATTTTAATATAAGGGGGGTAAGAATAATGTGAGTAATAAACAGTAATGGATATTAAAATACTTTAATACTCCTTTTGAACTTATGAATATAAATAATAAGTTCCTAGAATGAGGGAGTATATTGTATATATTAAACAATAAAGAGGAGGCAATGTTAAAAGTAATTGTAAAAAATACAAGAGTTGATTATTTTAGAAAAAACAAAAATATTTTGAAAGAATTAAGCCTTGAAGAAGAGGTATTATATTCACAAGAGAAAATGGAAGAAAATTTAGAAAATAAAATGGACATGGAAATTCAAGCAGAAAAGTTTGAATGTATTTTTCGTGATGAAATTTTGTCTAAAATTGTAGGAGCACTAACATATACAGAAAAGTTGGTGCTTTCTTTGTATTATATTGAAAATAAATCAGATGAAGAAATATCAAACATACTATTTGTGACCAAATCTGGAATTACTAAAAAAAGAAATAGAGCTTTAGAAAAAATTAGAAGAGAATTTGAGAAAAGGAGGCATTTTTAATGTTTAACAATTATAACTTGACTGATGAAGATGTCATTGGAATTATAAATAAATATGAAAACTTAATAAATAAGTATAGTAGGTTATATCCAGGAGGAGCAATAGATGAAGATTTAAGAGGAGATATAATAGAAAAAATATATAAAACATTAACACAGAATAGAGAAAAATAAAAAATTTTAAAATTTTGTCCCTTTTACTATTTTTCAATCCGTTTTTAATAGGTAAGAAGGGAGGGAAAATAATGTTAAAAGAATTAAAACTATATTTAAAACAAAAAAAGAGGCAATTTATTGTAAAGAAACGTGTAATTGGTTTTAAAAAGAAAATTTTAAAATTACAAAAAGAAAAAGATGAGATGAAACGAAATAGCTCATTAAATCTGCCGATTCCATAAAGTGTTAGCAAAAAGTTAAGTAGAAAGAGAGGCACTAAGGATGAGTAAAAGAGAAGAAATTATAAAACTGTACTTTTTAGAAGACGAAATACCAGCAGATATTGCAAAAAAATTAGCAATTTCAAAAAGTGCTGTAACGCAGGTTTTACAAAAAGATGAGAGATACCAAAGAGAAAAAATGATAAGAAAAGAAAAAAATAAGATAAAACATAAAGAAAATACTAAAAAGATTATAAAAGCAACAAGAAAAGCTAAACAACAAAAAAATAAATCAGAAGATTTAATATTAAAAAGGATGCACAATCAAGCTAGTCAAGAGTTATCAAAGGGAAAAAGATTAAGTAATTTAGCATATAGAAATTGGAACAAATCAGCATATTCATATAACAAAGCTAAAAAAAGATATGAATTTAAGAAAGAACTTGGAAGAAGCTATGATGTGCCGAAATATATTAAAATTGAGGTGTAGAGATGGAAGAACAATATAATTATAAACAAGTTACTGCCTATGCGGTAATAGGATTAGAACATTATTTGAACTCAGGAAATAAAAATAATATAAATATTAAAGATTTTTGTAATTTATTTATGGAACCATTAGAAAAAGTATATAAGAAAAAAGATGTTATAAAAATTGCTAATGTTTTGTTAGAAAGGGAAAATACAAATGGTTAATTTTATAGATAATGATCATAAAAGTTTTTTCTATTCTAAATTAAATAAATTACAAGTATTAGGAAAGACAGATGTATATTATTTATCATTAGTATATACATTAAGCATTTGTGAAACAACAAGAGAACATTTTTCAAATATTTTTAATATAGAAAAAGGAGAAATAAATTTAGATGCAATTAAAGCTGGATGGCAGACAGGAACATCAGAGAAAGTAACAAGAATGGCATTTAATTTATGGAATCATTCAATTATGTTTGATAGTGAAGAAGATTTAGAAAATGAAAAAATATCAAATTGTTATGCTCCTAGTGAAATTTTTTGCTGTTCGTATGCTCCATATTTTTGGGAAGCTATACAAATTAGATATCCAGAATATACAAAAGTATTTGAAAATAATATAAAATTTAACAAAGAGCATAAAGAAGATGAGAGTGAAGATGTTTGTGAAATAGAATAATTATAGAATTTTTTAAAATAATCTACATATTCTTTAATATGGAGGCTATGATAATGGAAAATTCAAAGTTAGAAGAAAAAGAAATATATGAGGTAGATAGTAAAAAATATACTGTAATAACAAGAGTTTCGGAAAATTGCTTAGGTAAAGAAAGTTTAAAAAAACTAATTTGCAATTATGCAATGAGAGAACTACAAGAAAATGATTAAGATATATGGACAATGCTACTTTAGAGCGGTATAATATCGCCAGTAGCATTGTTTTTCAATATAGACAATTTGTACGGAGTGGAGGCGTATTAATTGTGAAAAACAATAAATTTAAAGTAGCTGGCTATTTAAGACTATCTGTTGAAGATGGAGATAAAGAAGTCAGTGATAGTATCGTAAGTCAAAAAAATATTATAGAGGATAAAATAAAAAGTCTTGGAGAGAAATTTGAATTAGTAGATTTTTATATTGATGATGGATACACAGGATTAAATACTAATAGACCAAATTTTCAAAGAATGTTGGATGATATAGAAAAGAAAAAAGTAAATTGCGTAATAACCAAAGATTTATCGAGATTAAGTAGAAATAATTTTGAAGCCAATTATTATATAGAAATGTATTTCCTAGAAAGAGAAATAAGATATATTGCAATACTAGATAATGTTGATACATATTTTAAAAATTCTAATAATGATATGATTCAATTTAAAACACTTATTAATGACTGGTATAGTAAAGATATATCACGTAAAGTAAAAAGTGGTGTGTGGGCAAGAAAAGAGCAAGGCTTATATGTTGCAGCAAAAGCTCCTTATGGTTATATGAAAGATGAAAATAACAAAAATCATTTGATTATAAATCCAGAGGAAGCACCAATAGTTAAGAAAATATTTCAAATGTATAATAGTGGCAACTCAATGGGAGAAATTGCAGAGAAACTACAAAAAGATAAAGTATATTGTCCAAGTCATAATGGTTTTCAAAAAAATAAAAAAGGAGAATATGGTTGGGAACGTTCTACAATATCAAAAATGTTAAAAAATGAAATGTATTTAGGAAATACAGTATATGGAAAAGGAATCAACTTAAGTTACAAATCTAAAAAAGTAAAGCAAATACCAAGAAGCGAATGGAAAAAATACGAAAACACACACAAAGCAATAATATCAAAAGAATTATTTGAAAGTGTGCAAAAAAGAATGAAATTGAACCAAAAAGCAAAATCCCATACACATACTTGGATATTGAACGGAATTATATATTGTAAGGAATGCGGAGAACCAATGCAATTAAAAGTAAAATATAGAAAAGATGGAAAAACCATTTCTTTTATGAGATTATATTGTTCAAGTAGTTTACACAAAAAAGGATATTGCATTCGCAAATATAAAGGTATTGAATTACAATCAGTAACTCAAATTGTTGTAGCAAATTTGAATAAAAAAGTGAATAATTTGATAAATTGTGAAGATATTGCGGAGTTACTGGAAAAAGCATATAAGAATAGAGATATACAGTCAATAAAAAATGAATTGGATTTAAAACAAAAAAAATTGGCTAAAATTAATAAAATGATAACGTCTTTATATACTGACTATAAAAAAGGAATTATCCAAGAATATGATTTTAACTCTATGTATAATCAAGAACTAGAAAAAAGAGATAGACTTAATAAAGAAATAAAAAAATTAAATAATAAGATAAATAATCAAACTATTATTTCAGAAGCAGAATACAAGAGAGTTGTAAAAAAAGTATCCGATGTAAAAAAATGGTCTAAAGAACAAATTGCAGATATTATTGATAATGTTCAAGTAGATAATGATGATAATATTTATATTAATTATAAATATGCTGTTATGGAGATGGCATGATGAGAGAATACAAAGCAGCAATATATTTAAGATTATCAAAAGAAGATATTGAAAAAAATAATAGTATAGACATGCAACGAGAAATAACAACTAAATATGCAAAAAATCATAATTATAAAATAGTAAATGAATATGTTGATAATGGATATTCAGGAATACTAAACTCTAGACCAGAACTTGATAAAATGATTAGAGATATAACATTAGGAAAAATAAATATGCTTATAGTGAAAGATATGAGTAGATTGACAAGAGATAAAAATTTAACATCATATTTTACAGATATATTTTTTCCAGATAATGATGTAAGATTAATTTCAGTTACAGAATATGTAGATACTGGAGAAAGATATGAAATTGATGATGCAGTTGCTTTAAGAGGAATTGTCAATCAAAGCTATTTGGAAGATATATCAAAGAAAATCAAGGCTGTAAAAACAAACTTAAAAAAACAGGGTAAATTTATTGAAGCAAGTGTAGCTTATGGATACAAAAAAGACAACTTAGATAAAAGAAAGATAGTAATTGATGAAGAAGTTTCTTCTAATATAATAGAGATATTTAATTTGTATATTGATGGAATAGGACCAGTAGAAATTGCTAATAGATTTAATAAACGAAAAATAAAAACACCATCTCAATATTTGAACTTAAAACATCAAGCACAATATTGGACTAAATCTATGATTGCAAGAATATTGGATAATCCAATATATTGTGGTAGACTTGTTACTAACAAATACTATAATGATTTTAAGTTAAAAAAGACAGTTGCGAACAGAAAAGGAAACTATCAATATATTTCTGGTACACATCAGCCAATAATTGCTCCTAAAATTTTTGATAAAGTACAAGAAATGAAAAAAGGAACAACAAAAGAAAACCAAAAAGAATATGTATTTCTATTAAGGGATTTGGTGTACTGCAAAAATTGTGGTAGAAAAATGTTATATAAAAACAGCAATCCTATGAGAATTGATAAATATGGCAAAGTAACAGGAACAAAGAATGAATTAGGATATTTTATATGTGCTGAACATTATAGACATCAAGATATATGCAATGAGTGGATTAAGATAAAAGAAAATACTTTGAATGAAATAGTTTTAAAACAAGTTTCTAACAAATTAAAAAAATTACAGTTGTATAAATATGCAAATGATGTTAAAGCATATAAAGAAATAATGAATCCAGAGGCAAGTGAGTGCAAAAAAATAAAAAATGAAATAACAAGAAGGGAAGCAGATTTTAAAATATTGTATTCTAAAAAAGTGGAAGAAATTATTTCAGAAGATGAGTTTGTTAGGGAATACAATTTATATAAAAAAAGAGTTACTGAGTTAAAAGAAAAGTTAGACAGGTTAGAAGAAGGCAAAAAAAGTTATAATTCTAAAAATGATGTTGAAAAGCTAATTATAGAGTTTTCTGAAGCAAAAAAGTTTGATAATAAAATATTAAAAAAATTAGTAGAAAAAATAGAAATTGGTAAAGATGAAGAAGTTAATATAATATTAAAGGTGTAGATATACACCTATCATTTTTACTAAAAAATAGTTGCACTATTGAACCTTACTCAGAACAGAAAGCACGTGCTACGTACGAAAAATTAATAGACTTATGTGCTGATGACAAAGACGTTGTAGATGTCTTAAGATATTTAAGACAAAGAGAAGTAGTTCACTTCCAGAGATTTGGAGAGGCTCTAAGAGATGTACAAGACAAGATGGCAGAAAAGAAATTTTACATGAATAACATGAAATGGAATAATAACATGAACACAAATATGAGTAATTGCTGTGGAAACAATAGTACAAATAACATGAATAATGGATGTTGCAACATGAGAAACGATAGTTCATCAGAAGCGTAAAATTGCTAAAAAGGACGATTAACCCAAACTAAAAGAAAAATCTTTCCCTCGAGAGAGGGTTCTTTTTTATTTGATTGCGTTTTTTACTAATTAATGTTATACTAGGTAACAAAGAAAAAACGTAATAAAAGAGGATACAATACAAATGAAATTCAAAGAAGTAATATTTGTTGTTTTAATTATGCTTATTTTTGCCATGGTAATGTTAATGTATATTGTTATTAACGATTCTATAAAAGCAAGCAGTGTGCCTATAATTAGTAATAATATTGAAAATATTACATGTGGTAACAAGAATAATGATGGAGATAATGCTAATAATAAAGTAAATAAAATTGAAAATTTACTAATTAATAAAGAAGATTCTAATAGTGCAGAGAAAAATCAAAAAGAAAATATAGAAATGCAAAATAAAGAAACAGCGAATGAGGAAAAGATTAATGAAGAACAATCAAATAATAATCAGACAACAAATGAAGAAAAAAATACAGAACAGCAAGAGACAGAACCTGATTATAATGTAGTGTTAGGAAATTATATAGATGTAAATGAAACTGTATATGCTACTACAAATGTAAATATTAGAGCATTTGATAATGCTTCTTGTGATAAAAAAGGTCTATTACAAAGTGATAAATCAATTACGAGAACTGGAATTGGAAATAATGGTTGGAGCAGGGTAATATTTAATGGGGAAGTAACATATGTAGCATCTAATTATCTAACTACTGAAAAACCACCAGAAAAAATACCAGTGAAAGTGCCTATAAAAAATAGAAATATAGACCCATTAAAACCAATGGTTGCACTAACTTTTGATGATGGACCGAATGGAACTGCTACTCCTAAAATTTTAGATATACTTGAGAAGTATAATGTAGTTGCTACATTTTTTGACTTAGGAACTTGTATGGAAAATTACCCCAATATTACAAAAAGGGAAGAACAAATTGGTTGTGAAGTTGGAAGCCATACATATTCACATCAAAATTTAAATAAACTATCTGGAGAAGAAATACAAGATGATATTTCAAATGCGTCTAGGATCTACGAGAAAACATTAGGTCATACACTGTACTTAGTTAGGCCACCATATGGAAATGCAAATGTAATTGTTAGAAGAACTTTGAAATATCCATTAATAGGATGGGATGTAGACTCTTTGGATTGGAAAACTAGAGATAAGAAAAAAATACTTGAAGAAGTGAATAAAATATCAAATTTTGATGGAAGAATTATTTTAATGCATTCTATTTATAATTCAACTGCAGAAGCTGTTGAAGAACTTGTGCCACAACTGTTGTCAAAAGGATATCAATTAGTAACTGTTTCGGAAATGGCGAAATATAAAGAAAAAACATTGCAAACAAGTACAGTATACTATAATTTTAGATAATATATAAGCTTTAATTATACTTAATAATGATTAAAAACTATTAAATGTAATAAAAATGTAATAAAGTGCAGAAAATGTTGATACATAAGAAAAAAATAGAAAATACTATAAAAAAATAGTTGAAAAATGTATAATTATTAGTATAATTTAAGTATAGGATAGGCAAAAGATGTATATGGAAGGTATAATAATATGAAAAGAGAGAATGGAATAACATTAATTTCGCTAGTAATAACAGCTATGGTTATGGCAATTCTGGCTGGGATAACTATTAGTGCAACAATTGGAGATGACGGCTTACTAACAACAGCACAGAACCAAAAAGAAAAAATAAAAAACAGCAGTGTAGTAGCACAAGCACAAATTCAATTGATGAAACAAAGTGAGAATGATGAATCTGGTATTAATTATAACGAACTGGGAAAAAATTTAGTACAAAGTAAAATGATAAATTCTTATACGACAACGGAAAATGGATTAATTGGAGGTATTACTGAAAGTAATAATACTCTTGTTGTGTGCAATTCAGAAGTACAAGTTGTGTCAAAATCAGAACAAGAAAAGGTAGTAAATGGATATAAGGTAAGCAAAGATAAAACAACACCATATTCAACCTTATCCTTTACTGCGGTTCAGCTAAAAGATGGAATTAAAACCATAGTATTACCTGACAATACAACGGTGCAGTTTAATAACGATTTAATGGCTACTGCAACATATTCAATATCGGAAACAGGCACATACACTTTTAAAATTATTGATACAAAAGGAAAACAAACAGAGCAAACAATAAATGTAAAAAGCATAAAAAAAGATGCAATTATATTAGCAACAGATAAAAACGATTGGACAAATACAAATGTTATATTAGAGGCGACTTATCCGCAATATTCTAGTGATTATATAAAGGAAATAAGTACGGATGGGGGAAAAACATACAGTACGTATACCAATAAAATATCGGTTAGCCAAAATTGTGATATAAAGGCTAGAGTAAAAAAGGGAGATCAAATATTTTTAGAAAATTCTTTATCTATTTCAAAAATTGATAGAGATAAGCCAACAGCTCAAGTTACAGTATCAAAAATAGTTTTTGGCTTAAATGCACAAATAACTGGAAGTGATGTTGGAAGTGGACTAAATTACAATAAATGCAAGTATATGATAAATAATAGCTCTACTAAATTAGGAGAGAATGAAGCTTTATACACTACTGGAACATTTTCTGGTGGTAGTGTATCATTAAAAAAAGTTATGGCAGGTGGAACGTATTATGTGCATGTATTAGTAACTGATAAAGTAGGAAATAAAAATGAAATTGTGTCTAGTAGTGTTGTTGTTGATAGTGTATTAAATTATGCATACACTGGTTCATCACAAAATGTAGAATTATTACCAGGGAAATACAAACTTGAAGTCTGGGGAGCACAAGGAGGATATCGTTCTTCATCTTCATATGGAGGAAGAGGTGGCTATTCTGTTGGAACTATTGCATTAACAGAAAATACAAAATTCTTCATTTATGTTGGCGGTTCTGGAAACACAGGAGGAACTTCTGGAGGATTTAACGGAGGTGGCTCTAGAGCAACTTATAATGGAGGCGGTGGTGGAACTGACTTTAGAATAGGTTCGGATTCGCTATATGCTAGAGTAATTGTAGCCGGTGGTGGAGGCTCTGATGGAGCAACTAACAAGAATGGATTATATGGTGGTGGAACTTCTGGTGGAAGTGCATCACAAAGCTATGGTAGTGGTGGACAAGGAGGAACTGCAACTTCTGGAGGCGCTGGCTATTCGAGTGGAGCTAATACACCAGGTTCATTTGGAAAAGGTGGACAAGGCTATAATCGTTCGAGTGGATATGGTGGCGCTGGTGGAGGCGGATGGTATGGTGGTGCCGGAAGTTATCCAGATAGTTCTGGAGATGATGACCGTGGAGGCGGTGGAGGATCTGGATATGTTTATACATCTTCAACTGCATCAAATTATCCTTCAGGCTGCTTATTGAATAGTAGTTATTATTTAAGTAATGCATCTACTACAGCAGGAAATGCAAGTATGCCAGCTACATCAAGTGGAACAGAAACAGGACATTCCGGAAATGGATATGCAAGAATAACAAATATGAATTAATAAAATAGAAATGATTACATTATAAATAAAAATAATGTGATCATTTTTCTAAACATGCATATAAATATTTTTCTAAATCGGCTGTATCTATTATTGATTTTATACTAGCATTAAAAAGTTTTTGTGGTGAAATTTTGTGTAAATTTAAAATATAACCATTTTTTAGAGAAAGTTGTCTTAAAAATTCTCTTGTTGTTCTGCCATTTCCTTCTCTAAAAGGATGCAAAACATTTAATTCTGCCCAGTAATATGCTAATCTTTCCGCAAATTTTTCTTTTGTTAAATTGTCTAAGAAATTTTCACTTTTTAATTCTGAAAGCAATCTTGTAAGTTCATTCTCAATATATTCCCATTCGGCAAATTGAAAATAATCTTTTGCAATATTTTCAGTTCTAAACAATCCAGCAAAAGGGTATATGTCTTCAAATAAAAACTTATGAATACTCACAAAGTGTGATACATCAAATTTTCCTGTAATGCCTTGTTTGCTAAGAGCCATAAGTTTTAGCCCAATAACGCTGGTTTCATAATTTTTAAGTGCAATAGGGTCTTTAATATTCATTTTATTAACTAACACATTTGTGCCTTTATAGCAATAAACGGAATTTTTAGATTCGTACATAACAAAATCCTTTCTATATAAAATGAAAAATGATATATAAAATTATATACCATTTATATTTTATAAAATTGTTTTATAGATTGCATTGCATCTTCCATTGATATTTTATTGTCTGCAAAGTCGTTTAACAATGAAATATCATTTGCAGATAAATTTTGATTTTCCATTTCTATAGAAGTTTTTATATTATTTATAATGTTAATTTTTGTATTTTCAGGAACCATTTTTATATCTCCTTTCAATAACCAACTACATTTCTATTATACCACAAAATGAGCAAAATTACTAGTGTTTTAACAAATTTTGTGTTAATTCCAAATGTAAAAACACAATAATAAAAGACCATGTTTTCATGGCCTTTTAAACTAATTTAAGTTATTTAAAATGTTTGGTAACATTTGTTTCTTTCTTGATACTACATTGTTTAACATTGCTGTGTTGTTTTCAAGGTTAACTCCGAATGCTTTTTCTACTGTGTCGGCCTTATTTCCAATAGCAATTATTTTTGAATTAGCATTTAAAATATCTGTTGCAGCAAACATATAGAAATCTAAGTTCTTTTCTTTAATTTCTTTGTTAATAGCATCTTCTAATTCAGATTGTCTGCTAAATACAGAATCTAAATCAACTGCATTTACTTGTGATATTTCGAACTTTGCGTTTTTGTCATTAAATTCTTTTGAATCTATGTTTATAACTTGGAATGGAGTGAAATCACTAATATCTGTTCCAGCTTTTAGCATTTCTTTTCCATAAGATTCTATATCAACGCCAGCAATTTTTGCTAATTTTTTAGCAATTTCTTTATCTTGTTCTGTGCAAGTAGGTGATTTGAATAATAAAGTGTCTGAAATTATAGCACTTAACATTAAACCTGCTGTTTGTGAATCTATATCAACTTCATTTTGTTTGTATAATTTGTATAATATTGTACAAGTACATCCAAGAGGTTCTGTTATAAAGTAGATTGGTTCTACTGTTTCTAATTTTATTTTGTGATGGTCTACAACCATTTTTACGTGAGCTTTTTCAATTCCAGAAACGCTTTGAGAAAATTCGTTGTTATCAACTAAAGCAACATCACAATTTTCATCAACACTTGTTAAAGTTTGTGGTTCTTCAACTTCAAATGTTTTTAAAGCATATTTTGTTTCTTTATTAACTTCACCTAATTTGTAAGCTACAGCATCAATTCCTAAAGCTTTTTGTAATCTTGCAAAAACAATAGCTGATGCAATTGAGTCTGTATCTGGTTTTGTGTGTCCAAAAACATATAATTTATTCATATTTAATCTCCTTTAAAAAACAATTAACATTAAGACACATATAGTTTCCATGTATCTCTAACTCCTTAATTATACCATAAATAGGTAAAAACGTCAATGGTTACATAATATAAAACTGATGGGATGGGGGAAAGATAAAAAATGGAGAGAAGTCATTGGACTTCCCTCCATTTTACATATAGTTATTGCAGCGATTTTCTGTGTTTGAATATATTCCCAACAAGGTAAATGGCTGACAAAATGAATAATACGGTACCTAAAACAGCCATAACGTCCACGATAAACTCATTTTCTTCTACAGTGAAAAGTGCACAATAATTAAAAGCTACGCCAGAAAAGAAGAAACCGCTATGCGGGGCTTGGATAAGCTTGGGATGATAAGCAGAAAAAAATGTAGCTGCTGCAATGCTAAATGAAAGCATTTTACACAATGTAAAACGTGAAAACCAATCCAAGTTGTCATTCAGGGAAAACAAAAGAATCAGTACCACCAATGCAATTGCCAAAAATACAACTTTAAAAAAATTTTTAGAAAATTTTGACATTTCAAGTACCTCTTTTTTTAGTGTGTATATTCGGACTATATGTAAACACCGTCAATCTATATAAATTAGATATATAGACATTAGTGTAATTTTCAAGGTGCTAATATATAAAGTATTATATATTGGTTAAAGCATTCTGTCAACTTTACTATAAAAAATACTTGATAAATTGGCAAAAAACATATATAATCGAGTTGCAAAATAATAGCAAAAGAGACCCGGAAAGGAATATATGAACATAGACTTTGGAATGCTTACAAGAGAAGAAAGCCATCAAGGTTTTATAAGTGAATTTTTAAAAGAGCTAGAGAAGGGACTAAGAAATATGAATAATGAGATAAAAGAATATACAATAGACAGATTTGAAGGAGATTTTGCTGTTTGTGAAGACCGTGATACTGGAGAGATGGTAGATTTTAAAAGAGATGATTTACCGCAAAATGCAAGAGAGGGAAGCATTTTAAAATATTCTAATGGAAAATTTGAAATAGACAGCAAGCAAGAACAAGAAGTATCAGAAAGAATTAAACAAAAAATGGATAATTTGTGGAATAATTAATTAAAACAGTAGAAAATAGATTTTTGTTATGGGGGAAAATAAATGGCAAAACGTAAGAATAAGAAAAATCAGCAGGCATTAAAAGGCCTAGTTGTAGTAATTATAATTGCTATAATTACAATTTTAGGAGATAAAATAAAGCTAGATAATATTAATAATTTAGTTGAAGAAGTTAGTACAAATAATGTAGTAGCTAACCAAGTTTCTGAGGATTCGAATGAAGTAATAGATGGAGAAAATGTAGATGTTTATTATCTGGATGTGGGGCAGGCTGATTCTATTTTAGTGCAAAGTAATGGAATGAATATGTTAATTGATGCTGGAACTAATGATATGGGAAAGACTGTTGTAAGAGACTTACAAGCCTTAGGCATAAAAAAGATTGACGTATTAATTGGAACACACCCTCACGAAGATCATATTGGAGGGCTTAACGATGTGATAAAAAATTTTGATATAGGAACAATATATATGCCAAAAGTACAGACAAATACTAAAACATTTGAAGATGTATTAGATGCAATAAATGAAAAAGGATTGAAGATAACATCGCCAGAGGTTGGCTATAAATTCAATGTTGGAAATGCGGTATGTGAAGTAATGAATTGTGGAACAGGTACAAGTGAGGAAAAAAGCAATTTAAATTTATCTTCAATAGTAATAAGAATGACATATGGAGAGCAGAGTTTTTTATTTATGGGAGATGCAGAAAAAGAAAATGAAGAAACAAGAAGTTGGCCACAGACAAATGTACTAAAAGTTGGTCATCATGGTTCAAATACGAGTTCGTCACAGAGCTTTCTAGACCAAGTAAAGCCACAAATAGCTGTAATATCAGTTGGAAAAGGAAATAAGTATGGGCATCCAAAACAAGTAATATTAGATAGACTAAACAAAATGGAAATTAAAATATATAGAACAGATGAAAGTGGAACAATAAAAATAACATGTGATGGAAAAGAAAATAAAATAGAATTTGTAAAATTTGAAAAATAAAAGACTAACAAGCTCTGGTGAAATAATAAAAGTACTAGAGCTTATTTAGAAGATAAATATTATGAAGGCAAAAAGTTAGGTAAAGTAAAAATGTAAAAGCAATTTGGCATGTTACATTATACTTGATACCTGCTTTTATTTTTTTACTTGTCTGAAATATGAATAAAAATAAAAAAAGTTCTAGACAAGTGAAAAAAAATATGTTATATTATGAAAGTAAACAAACAGCAAATATTGCAAATGCCACTGTGGCGGAATTGGTAGACGCACTGGATTCAAAATCCAGCGGGAAACCATGTGGGTTCGAGTCCCACCAGTGGTACCAAAAATAAGAGTAGGAATATAAAAATTCCTATTCTTTTAATTTATATAAAACTTCAAGGTGGGGCTCGAAAAGGGCGTAAAGGCAAATGTCCAGTGGACATTTGGTAGCACGCGGGTAGAGCTAGCACCAGTGGTAAATTTGAAGTTAAAAAGAAAACTACTTTTTTAGCAGTTTCCTCAAAATATTTTTAATTACTTTTTTAAGTTAATGACAATTGCTTATTTTTATTACAATAAACAACGTATACAATAAACATTATTGAACTTACAACAGAAATTATAAATGTAATCTTTTCTAATTGTGTTCCTTTATAGGTTACTTCCACAGAAGTTTCGCCATGTACTGTTAGATTTATACATATAAAACCGTTTTCAGATTCGTCATACTTTAATTTTTTACCATTTACATTTATGTCATATCCTAAATAATAAATGTATGGTAGCTCTAAAACTACATTTGAATTATCGCCTTCTACAATAAATTTCATATAACTTCCGTCCTTTTCTTCATCTTTTATTGTAGCATTTCCAGATAAAATAACAACTCCCTCAGACCTTTCGCAAATATAATCAAGGTTATTGCTTGCTTTTACTGGTAAATATTCATAAGCAGCACATTGATTGCCATCTAATTTTGTATTAGTATATAAATAAGATAAGTCAAATTCTGTATCATATTTTACCGAATTTGTTATGTATTCGCCAGAATAAATCAAAATTACTAAAATTAGAATATACATTGTTTCTAATTTTAAATTACTTATACTCATATAAATATTTACACCAGCAATTATCGAAAATGCAAATGTAGAAACCAGCAAAAATCTCCATGGAAATTGAATTACTGATGGAACTTTAGGAAACCACTGCCATGGGAACAATGTAGTTGACATTAATGCAAAAAGTATGCCAGTACATAATGTTACTATATATAACAATTTATGCTCCTTCTTTATTTTAGAAAATACCATTGGAGTAAACAATAATGCTACAATAATTGGTAAGCCTAATACAAAAGACATACTTTCATTAAGTTTGTTAGTGCTTAATTTATAAGCCCATTCTGGCTGTGTTTTTCCAAAAATTAATTGAGAAGGATATATTCTGTGGTCTAAAAATGCCTCCTTGCTAGCACCTTTTACAAAAGCAGTATAATCTGTTGTCATTTTATGTTCTAATAATGGTCCATAGAAAAATAGTGAAATTAAAATTATAAATGAACCATTAATAATTAACTTTGTCCATATATTTTTTCTAGTAGATTTCATAAATAATTTTTGTATATTAAAAATAACAAAAATAAATGAAAGTACAACAGCCATTAATGTGCTTATATTATGAGACAATACAATTCCTAAAGCACCAATTGTTAAAAAGTAGCTTTCTTTTCCAGAATCATAAAAAATGTCGTATAAACCGTAAAATAACAATGGGAAAAACATATAAGCTATTACTTCTCCCATAGCCATTCTACAATATATGTCAGACAAAAAATAAGGTGCAGTAATATATATTATTGCTGTTATAAATGACATATTATTATTTTTTGAGATTTTTTTCATCAGTTTAAACATTGAAATGCCAGACAATGCAATAGATAACATAATAGTTAATTTCATGGCATCTAATATTGATGTGAATAATGAAAAGAATCCACTTATATATGTACCTAATGGAGGATAAAATATATTCCATGAATATCCATAATTTTTACAAAAGTTTGATACAATCAATGGTGGAATTTGCTTTGAAATAATTCCCGAATTTGTAGAATAATTTCTTGAAAAATGATATACGCCATCATGAGACCAGTAAAAACCTTGTGTATATAATGGTGCACTCAAAAGCAAAGAAATTAACACGATTAATAATATGTAAAAAAAATCGGTGTTAAGTATATTTTTTTGTTTCTTAAAAATGTTCATTTTGACACTCCTTTTTGATTTTTTTATAATATAACATAGATTGTGCATTGTTACAATGTTTTAAAACGGCAAAATAAGAAATTAGTTATTAAAATTTGCAATGCTGATATTTTAAGAGTTTAACTAAACAAAATTATATGAAAATACTTACAATTTAATATGTTATATGAATGGCAACACAGCAGAAAATATTATCATATATTTTTTATTTAAATTGTTGAAATTTATTTTTTTAATTGTTACAATATATGATATAAATATGTATAACAAAAAAATACAAACATAAATCTTAAGAAAAATTGAAAGGAAATTATTTATGAATAGTAAGGTATTAAATATTATTTTAATGTGTATTATTGCAGCAATACTTGTGGTAGTTGTGGCTATTGCTTTTTTTACATTTTCTAATCATGATGCTCAACCATTACCAATGAATGCAGAATTAAATGTTGTTGCAAATGTAGAAGAGCAAAATGTTATTGAAAATGTTGTGGTTGAACAACCTGAAAATTTGCCAACTTTAAGCAACAAAGGAGAAATTGCAAAAACTAGGTCTGTGTATACAGATGTAAATTTTAAAACTGTAACAGTTCCAGCTGGATATGCTATAATTGCAGATTCACCAAGTATTAATGATGGAATGGTAATTTCAGATGTTGCAAATGATGATTTAGATAATTCGAAAGAGGGAAATCAGTTTGTATGGATTCCTGTTGAAACACCGGTTTTAGATGTAAGCAAATTAGATAATGAAATTGATATAAATGATGCTATTTCAGAGAGTGTATCAAATAAAAAATATCCAATGGCTTTAAAACTTGCTGATGGAAATTACAAGGGAGTTCTTTATAGATTTGAATCTATTAATGAAGATACTGAAACTAAAGTTAATTTCATAGCATACAGTGAAGGAAACAATGAGAGAGAACCAGCTAATATAGATGATAATGGAGCTAGTGTTGCTGGTTGGACTCAAACTTCTTATCAAGAAGAGTTTAATGCTTTAATTAAAAGAGTAAAAAATGATGGCGGATTTTGGGTTGCAAGATTTGAAACTAGTGTAGATTCAAACAATGTTGCTCAAAGTAAGCAAAATCAAAAAGTTCTAACTAACACATCTTGGTATAATTTATATACAACACAAAAAAGCTTAACTAAAGGTACTACAACGAGCCATATGATTTGGGGATGCCAATGGGATCAAATTATGATTTGGATGAAGGACATTAGAAACAACAATGTTGTTCAAGGTTCACGTTATTTTATTATAAATAGCAGTAATATGGGAAATTATTTGAACACAGAGATAAAAATTTCTGAAGATCAAACAAAGAGAGCGGGAGAAGCTTTCAGGTTTAAATCTGGTGAAGTTGGCGGTGCGATGATAAAGAACATATATGATTTAGCAGGAAATGTTTGGGAATGGACGATGGAAGCTAATTTTACAAATTCAAGAACTGTAAGAGGTGGAGATTGCTCTTATGATGGAGAATCTTATCCTGTTTCTGCAAGATTTTCATTTAAACCAACATATACAGGAGAAAAATTAGAGAATATAGGTTCAAGAATGATTTTATATTAAAAAATACTTATATAAAAAATTGAAGAATTACTTAAAGAGTAGTTCTTCGATTTTTATAATTTAGTGGTAATAGAAAAGGTAAATGAAAAACGACAAAATTTAACATATTTCGCAAAAACAAAAATATTTACTTTTTGCGAAACACATAATATAATATATTCGAGGTGAATAATTGCTATGAAATTGATAAAGCGAGAATATTTACAAGACTTAATAGACATTGATATTAATTTTAATTTAGTTAAATTTGATAATTTAAGGGATTATATGGCTTTAAATAATTATATTGAAGAAAATTATATATTCAGGTTTCAGACAATATAAGTGATGATAAAACTTTTGAAAGAGAAGTAAGACCTTTATTAAAAATAAAAGATGCATATCCGAAAATATTAATTGCAAGAACTAGACATAATGATTATCAATATGAGGGAGTTCAAATATATGACATAGCAAATTGGCTTTTGAAATAGAAAATGTAAATAATAATAGCAAAATAAAATAATAAAATTTGACTGTTTTAAACCAAAACTATTGTTTTTTCTATCAATCTGTGGTATTATAGATACCGTAAAACATACCTTACTCATGGTTTTAGGAAAAAACTCCACTAAATCTAAGAATAAGGCAAATAAAAATTAGGAGGAAATGAAAATGACAAAGGAAAGAAAACAAGAAATTATTGCTACTTACAGAAGAGATGAAAAGGATACTGGTTCTCCAGAAGTTCAAATAGCTCTTTTAACAGAAAGAATCAATAATTTAACAGAACATTTAAAAACACATCAAAAAGATAATCACTCAAGAAGAGGATTATTACAAATGGTTGGAGCTAGAAGAAGCTTATTAAACTATTTAGCAAAAGAAGATGTTCAAAGATACAGAGACATCGTAGAAAAATTAGGATTAAGAAAATAATAAAGACATAGGGCGTTTTACAAAAGATAAAGCGCCCATTTTTACAAATTTACAGAAAAAATTTTTGTTATTTTAATGTAAAAAAGCATAAAATAATAAAAAATTCATTTTAAAGTCACATTAAAGTTGTATAACTATACTTGTAAAATTAGAGGTAGCTTGTATAAAATGCTATACTATTAATATTGGTGCTATATGTTTTATTATTTTTAAAAATTTTTGAAGGTCCGCGCAGCGGTCAAGCGAAGCGCGCTTAGAGAAACTTTCATATATTTAACATTTTAAAATTGAAAGTTTCGAAAGCAAGGACAAAAAAATTAAAAAAATAATAAAACATATAGCAAATAAAAAATAACATTTTATAGAGGTTACAATCTAAGTACAAGTATTGCTTATAAATAAATTAAAAGGAGAGATATTATGTACAGAAAATTTGAAACAGAGTTAGCCGGAAGAAAGCTAACAGTTGAAACAGGAAGAGTTGCTGAACTTGCAAATGGTGATGCAATAATTCACTATGGAGACACAGTTGTAATGGTAAACGTTACAGCATCTAAAGAGCCAAGAGAAGGAATTGATTTCTTCCCACTATCAGTTGATTACGAAGAGAAACTATATGCAGTTGGAAAAATTCCAGGAAGCTTCCAAAAAAGAGAAGGAAAGCCAGCTGACAAGGCTATTTTAACATCAAGAGCTATAGATAGACCTATCAGACCTTTATTCCCAAAGGATTTTAGAAATGATGTATGTGTTGTTGCAACAGTTTTATCTGTTGAACAAGACAACAGCCCAGAAGTTTGTGCTATGATTGGTGCATCTGTTGCACTATCAATTTCAGATATTCCATTTGGCGGACCAACAGCAGCTGTAAATGTTGGATATGTTGATGGACAAATTGTTATAAACCCAACAGTTGCTCAAAGAGAGCATAGCAGATTAAAATTAACTGTTGCTGGAACTATGGAAAAAGTTACAATGATTGAAGCAGGAGCAGATGAAATACCAAATGACACAATGCTTGATTGTATAAAAGCCGGACATGAAGAAATTAAAAAGCTTTGCAAATTCATAGAAGGAATAAAAGAAGAAGTTGGAAAGCCAAAATTTGAATATGTTTCTTTTGCAACAGACAAAGATGTATATGCTGAAATCAAAGAAAACTTCAAAGAGAGAATGTATCAAGATGTACAAGCTGTGGATAAAGAAGTTAGAGATGCTAACATGGATAAATTAGCAGAAGATATTCAAGCATATTTTGTCGAAAAATATGGAGAAGAAGAGACAGAAGCAAAGAGTACAGAAATTGCAAATAGCATACACGACCTAGAAAAAGAATGTGTAAGAGAGATGATTTTCAAAGAGCACAAACGTCCAGATGGAAGAAGAATAGATGAAATAAGACCACTATCTTGTGAAGTTGGAGTTTTACCAAGAGTACACGGAAGCGCAATATTTACAAGAGGTCAAACACAAGTATTATCAGTAGTAACACTTGGAACAAAATCTGAAGAACAAGAATTAGATGGATTAGACGAAGAAGAATCTAAGAGATACATGCATCAATACAACTTCCCATCTTACTCAGTTGGTGAAGCAAGACCATCACGTGGACCAGGAAGAAGAGAAATTGGACACGGTGCATTAGCTGAAAAAGCTCTAGTTCCAGTAATTCCATCAGAAGATGAATTTCCTTATACAATAAGAGTTGTATCAGAAGTATTATCTTCAAATGGTTCAACATCACAAGCAAGTATTTGCGGAAGCACTCTAGCACTTATGGATGCAGGTGTTCCAATAAAGAAACCAGTAGCAGGAATATCAACAGGACTTGTTACATCAAAAGAAAATCCAAATGAATATGTAATGCTTACAGATATTCAAGGAATAGAAGATTTCTTCGGAGACATGGACTTCAAAGTTGGTGGAACAAAAGATGGTATAACAGCTATCCAAGTTGACATTAAAAACGATGGACTAACATATGATATAATCAAAGAAGCTTTCGAAAGAACAAAAGTTGCTCGTGATTATATATTAGACGAAATAATGAAACCACAAATAGCAGAGCCAAGAGCTGAATTATCTAAATATGCACCAAGAATAATTACAACAACAATCAATGTAGACAAGATTAAAGATGTAATCGGACCTGGTGGAAAAATGATAAACAAAATTATAGATGCAACAGGTGTTAAAGTAGACATCGAAGAAGACGGAAGAGTTTGCATTTACACAGACGATGCTGAAAACGGAAAGAAAGCTTTGAAAATGATTGAAGATATTGCAAAAGATATCGAAGTTGGAAAAGTTTATGACGGAAAAGTTACAAGAATAATGAACTTTGGAGCTTTTGTTGATATTGGTGGAGGAAGAGAAGGATTACTTCATATTTCTAAAATATCAAACAAGAGAGTTGAAAAAGTTGAAGATGTTTTAGCAGTAGGCGATGAAATTAAAGTAAAAGTTTATGAAATAGACAATCAAGACAGAATTAACTTAACAATGAAAGACTTAGAAGAAAATAAAGAAAACAAAGAAGAACACGTAGAAGAATAATAAATGCAACACGTAAAAGTAGCAATAAATATCAAAATTCGACAATAGTTGCAAATATATGAATAAGTAGTATAATATAGATGTGGGGAACGAAAATTCCCCAACATTATAATAATTGAAGGATTGATAAAATGAAGTATTTATATATAATACAACAAGCAATGGTTTGGATTTTAACTATATATTGGGTATATCAGTTGATAGTAAGTTTATGTTCACTTGTAAAATTAAAAGATAAACCATTGGTTGAGGAAAAGGACCATAAGTTTATGGCGATTTTGCCAGCTCATAATGAGGAAAATGTTATAGGAAACCTAATAGAAAGCTTGAAAAAACAAGATTATCCTGCCAATTTAATAGATATTTATGTAATTGCAGATAATTGTACGGATAATACGGTTAAGATTGCAAAAGAAGCAGGAGCAATTGTTTTAGAGAGAAAAGAAGATGACCCTAAAAAAAGAACAAAAGGGGCTGCTCTTCAATGGTTTTTAAAACAAAAAATAGAAGAAAATGCAGATTATGATGCATTCTGCGTATTTGATGCAGATAACATTGTAGATAAGGGATTCTTTACTGCAATGAACAAAAAACTTTGCCAAGGTGAAGAAGTTGTTCAAGGTTATAGAGATATAAAAAATCCAACAGATAGCTGGGTTTCTGCAGGATATGCAATATTCTATTGGACAATGCACAGATTCTATCATTTAGCTAGATACAATTTGGGATTATCAGCTCTTTTGAATGGAACTGGATTTATGGTTAAATTTGATATAATAAAACCAACAGGTTGGAACACAGACACTCTAACAGAGGATATAGAATTCTCTTTGAAACGTATAATACAAGGTAAAAGAGTTGGCTGGGCAACAGATGCCATAGTATATGATGAACAACCAGTAGGATTTAAACAATCATGGTCACAAAGATCAAGATGGACAATAGGACATATTCAATGTTTACAAGAATACACAAAACCATTAGCTGGAGCTGTAAAGAAAAATAAAACATTGATGAATTTTGATGGCCTTTTATACATGATGGGAAGTATTCCAATGTTTATAATGACTATTGTGTTATTGTTAATAAACTTTGTAATGTTCATATTTGGTGGAATGACACCAATGGATTTATTAATAAACTGCTTAAGATATATATTACCAACATTTTTCTTGCCAATATTTGTTGGAATAGTAATAATGATAATTGAAAGAAAACCAATAAGACCAATGTTAAAAGGACTTGCTTTTTATCCATTATTCTTGGGTTCATGGTTATTAATAAACTTTAAATGCTTATTCATACGTGATACAAAGTGGGAAAAGATAGACCACGTAAGAGATATAAAAATAAAAGATGTAGCATAACAGTAAAAAGAGGTGCAAATAAAGCATCTCTTTAATTTTGGAATATTTATGAAAATATATAGACTTTTCTATAAAAATAATGTAAAATTATATGGAAAATAAGCAAATAAAAAAAATTACACATTGCTTTTTATATTTCGATTATAGAGCAGTGTGCAGTTTGCAATATATTTGGCAACTACATTTCTGTAATTGCTTACTTTCTACGTTTATTATACATCAAGTAGAATAAATATGTCAATTGTTTTAAATAAATTTGTTTTGAAGGGGAATACGGGTAAAATGGAGAAAATACAAAAAATTTTTAAACCAAAATACATTCATATAGCTGTAATTATATTAGGAATAATATTCATGAGTCTATCAATATTTCACACGAATATGTGGTTTGATGAGAGTTACACAATAGGAATTGTAAGGCATTCTTTTTCAGAAATATGGAATATAACAAGTTATGATGTACATCCACCATTTTATTATTTCTGTTTGCATATTTTAAATTTAATATTTGGAGAGAATATTATTGTTTATAGATTGTTTTCAGCAATCACGATTGCATTAACTGCAATACTTGGATATACACACATTCGTAAAGACTTCGGAGAAAAAGTTGGTTTTTGGTTTTCTTTCTTAACACTAATGTTACCTGTATCTGCGCAATATGCAGGAGAAATAAGAATGTATTCTTTAGGAATGCTTTTGGGAACTATTATGTGTATATATGCTTATAGAATTTATAAGAAAGACATTCATAAATTAACATATGTATTTTTCGGACTAAGTAGCTTGACTTTAGCATACACTCATTATTATGGAGTACTATTAGCAGGCGTTATAAACTTGGCTTTATTCATATATCTAATCAAGAATAGAAAAGAAAGAAAACAAGATTTAATAAAATTTACAATAACGGCAGTGCTACAAGTTGTAGCATATTTGCCATGGCTTATAGTGTTTGCAAGCCATTTAAAAGGAACAAGTTTCTGGATTACATTAACTTTTCCAGGTTCAATATATGAAATATTAACAGTTCAATATAAAGGAAATTTGGCATTCCAGCCAATAATACTATCAACAGCATTTTATGCATATTTAATTTATATGGTAGCAAGCACGCCAAAAAAAGAAAGAAAACCTGGTACTTGGGGATTCATCATCTATATAGGAATAATTCTTCTAGTGCTAGTAATTTGTGCCATGTTACATAGTGTAATTTTACTAAGTAGATATTTATTAATATTGAATGGTGCATTCATGTTTTCTATTGCATATTTTATGGCAAAAGATACAAACAAGGTACGTATGATTACAATATGCCTTATAATATTGACCTTGTCAGCATTTAGTAACTGTAAAACTATAAGAGAAAACTATGCTGAAAATAATAGAGATTTTAAGACATACTTAGATGAAAACATTGAAGATGGAGATATAATTATATACTCTGGAGCTATAAATGGAGCTGTTATAACAACAGAAGTGTCACAAAACCATGATAATACATCATATTTCTACAATAAAGAACATTGGGGAGTACATGATGCATACAAAGCTTTTGCACCATATATGGTAATAGAAGAAGATTTATCAAAAATTTTAGATAATTATACGGGAAGAATTTGGATTGTAGAAAATGAAAATACGCATCAGTTATGTGATGAAATAGCAGAAAAATATGATGTGAAGAAGCTTGAAGAAAAGCAATTTATAAATAAGTATAAGGATTATAGATATACTTTTGAACTAATCGAAAAATAATTAGACTTTTTGCAGTGATAAATAATATTTAAAACACGGTTACATACACCACGTATGTGACCTTGCCTTTTAAATATTGTTTTCCATGTGTAAATGTTATTATTAAATTGAATTTATCAAATTTGTGAAGTGAAAAATAAAGTAAAATTATATAAATCTTAATGTATGTAAAATAAATTAAAAAGAAAGGTGTGGTAGATAAAAGTGGAAAAACAGAAAATGAGAGTATTGGCTTTTGTTGGACCATCTGGAACTGGCAAGAGTTACAGAGCACAATTAGTTGCAAGAGAAAATAACATTCATTACATAATAGATGATGGTCTGTTAATAAATGAAAATGAAGTATTAGCAGGTACATCAGCAAAAAAGGCTCCAACTAAAATAGAGACTGTAAAACATGCACTTTTTATAGAAGAAAAAGAACAAGCTGATATGAAGAAAGCTTTCAAAAAATACAAACCAGATAGTTTATTGATTTTGGGAACATCAGACAAAATGATACAGAAAATAATAGAAAGCTTGGATTTACCACCTCTTGAGAAAACAATTTATATAAACGAAGTTGCAACAGAAGAAGAGATGGAAAAGGCTCGTAATATACGTGTTACACAAGGAAAACACGTAATACCAGTACCAACATTTGAAATAAAAAAGGATTTTTCTGGATATATTCTAGATCCACTACAAATATTTAAATCAAAAGGTGGAACACCTTATATATCAGAAAAATCAATAATAAGGCCTACTTTTAGTTATCTTGGAAAATTTACTATATCGGACAGTGTGTTTAGACAAATTGCCGAAAGAGTAGCCAAGAAAATGCCAGAAATATATGATGTTTCCAGAATAAGGACTCAAAACTATGGAGATGGAATATCAATATACTTAGAGGTAATTATAAATTATGGAAATAATATTATAGAGGTATTACAGAATTATAAAGCAAGGATAAAAAAAGAAATAGAAAAACAAACTGCGATGAATATAATAAAAATTGATTTAGTTGCAAAGGGAATTCATATGAATGAAGAATAAAAAATATGCAAAGTGTATGGAAAGTACATTTTGGGGACGGAGAAGAAAATGTCTTTTATAGTAGCAATAGATGGACCTGCAGGAACAGGCAAAGGAACTATGGCAAGCAGATTGTCAAAAAAATATAATCTAGTAAATATAGATACTGGTGCAACTTATAGATGTGTTACACTAGAAATGATGAACCAAAATATTGGAATGGATGAAGAAGAAAAAATTGCAGAAATGTTAAAGAGCATTCAAATAGAATTAAGTACTGAAAAAGGAAAACAAAAAGTATTTTTGAATGGTCAAGATGTAACTGATAAAATAAGAAGCAAGGAAGTATCTGCAAATGTATCACCTGTTTCAAGTATAAAGCAAGTAAGACTTGCGATGGGCGGACTTCAGAGAAAAATGGCTCAAGGAAAAGATGTAATAATGGAAGGAAGAGACATTGGAACTGTAATATTTCCAAATGCAGACGTTAAAATATATCTTGACGCAAATGTAGAAGTAAGAGCTAAAAGAAGAGTTAAACAAAACGAAGAAAAAGGCATCGAAATGTCATATGAAGAGGTTTTAGAAAACATAAAGAAACGCGATAAAAATGACATGGAAAAAGAGATGGGAGCCTTAAAAGTGGCAGAAGATGCAGTGGTTATAGATGGCTCAGAAATGACTATAAAAGAAGTAGAAAAAGCCATAAGCAATGTAATAGATAAAAAATTAAAGGAAAAAAAAGAACAAGAAAAAATATATTGGGTAAGACCAGAAACAACATGGAAGAAAATAGAAAGAGCGACTATAAAAGCAATTTTACATGCTTTTTATAAGGTTGTGTTTAGAATAGAAAAAATAAATGAAGAAAACCTTCCTATGGAGGGACCTGTAATTGTTTGTGCTAATCACTTAAATACCTGGGATGCAATAGGTTTAGTAACTGCAAGCAAGAGAAGAATAAGATTTATTGCTAAAGAAGAATTATTTCACAACAAATTTCTAAACTGGTTTGCACATGTATTTGATGTAATTCCTGTAAAGAGAGGAATGAGAGATATAGAGGCAATGAAAATGAACCTTACTGCATTAAAAAACGGTGAAGCACTAGGTTTATTTCCGGAAGGAACAAGAAAAGGCTTAGCAAAAGGTGCAAAAGTACAAAATGGAGCAGCATATATGGCTTTAAAAACAAAAATAAAAGTAGTACCAGTTGGAATACAAGGAACATTCAAACCATTTACTAAGGTAAAATTAAACTATGGCAAACCACTAGATTATACAAATTACGAACCAAAAAATCCAGAAAAAGAAGATATAGAAAAGGCAACAAAAGAAATTATGGACAGCATAATTATGTTGACAAATCAAGCAAAATAATGTATAATTGACAACAGAAAATCGCCCAATAGGGACGTCCCTTTTTGGGCGAAAAAGTTATTGTTTTATAGCATTTCAGTTTTGAAATTGTTATAAAAATACTAAAACTTCGAGAAATCACAGTCAAAATAGACTCAAAACTATATAGAAATGAAGGATTTTTATGGAAAAATTTGAAGATAATTTAACATTTGAAGATATAATAAATCAAACTTTTAAGAAAGTAAAAGTTGGAAGTACTATAACAGGTACAATAGTTGAAATTAATGGAAAAGGCGAAATATTTGTAGATATCGGTTATAAAGCAGATGGAATTATACCGAGAAACGAATATTTTAGTGAAAAAGGACTAGAACCAGCTGATGAATATAAGGTTGGAGATAAGATAAAAGCAGATGTATTGAAATTAAATGACGGACAAGGCAATGTATTAATGTCTTGTAAACACGCAAAAATAAAAGAAATAAGAAAAGAATTCAAAGAAAAAGTAGACAACAAAGAAGTATTTGAAGAAGAAGTTAAGCAGACTAATAAAAATGGATTAGTCGTATTATACAAGAATTTAATTAGAGTATTTATACCAATTTCATTATCAGAAGTTGGAAGAGACGAAGATGTAAGCTCTTATAAAGGAAAAACAATTAGATTTAGAGTTATAGAAAACGATGAAAGAGCAAAGAAAATTATCGGTTCTGTAAAAGATTTAGTTGAGGAAGAAAAGAAAGCAAAAGAAGAAGAATTTTGGAACAACATTGAAGTTGGAAAGAAATATACAGGTACTGTAACAGCAATAAGCGATTATGGAGCATTTGTTGATATTGGTGGTGCACAAGGTTTGTTACATATATCGGAAATGACTTGGGGAAGAAATCAAAACCCAAGAGATATATTGGAAGTTGGACAAAGCATTGAAGTAAGTGTAAAAGAGCTTGATAAAGAAAATAAGAGATTCAAATTATCTTATGAGAAAAAAGGTCCAAATCCTTGGAATAAAGTAGAAGAAAAATACCATGTTGGAGATGTGGTAAAAGTAAAAATTTCTAAAATAATGCCTTTTGGAGCATTTGCAGAATTAGAAAAAGGAATAGAGGGACTAATTCATATTTCACAAATCTGTGAAAGAAAAATAGCAAAGCCTGAAGAAGAGCTTCAAGTTGGACAAAAAGTAAATGCAAAAATAATAAACATAGATTTTGAAAACAAAAAAATAGAACTATCGATAAGAGAATTAGAAGGAACATCACAAGAATATAAAGAGAATGCATAATAAAATTTCGCCCAGAGGGGACGCACCTTTTTGGGCGAAAACCTTGGATATTGCTAGAGATATATGGCAAGGTAAAAGCATGTAAAAAGATGAATTTTGTATATTATTTATAAGTTAAATCAAATTTATAAAATTATATTTTATGAGAGATAATTAAAATAGTAAGATTAAAATAATTAAATTAAAATCGCCCAAAAAGGGACGTCCCCATTGGGCGAAGAGGGGGAAAAATGAATAACAAAAATATTAGAAATATTGCAATAATTGCACACGTTGACCATGGTAAAACTACATTGGTTGATGCACTTTTAAGACAGAGCCATGTTTTCAGAGAGAATGAACAAGTAGCAGAAAGAGTAATGGATTCTGGAGATATTGAAAAGGAAAGAGGAATTACAATTCTTTCTAAAAATACATCTGTTATGTATAATGGAGTAAAAATTAATATAGTTGATACTCCTGGACATGCTGATTTCGGTGGAGAAGTTGAGCGTGTATTAAAAACTGTTGATGGTGTTTTATTATTGGTAGATGCTTTTGAAGGCCCAATGCCTCAAACAAGAGAAGTTTTAAAGAAAGCTTTAGCACTTAACCTAAAACCAATAGTTGTAATAAACAAAATAGATAGACCAGGTGCAGAACCTGAAAAAGCATTAGACAAGGTTATTGAATTATTCATAGAATTAAATGCTTCTGATGAACAATTAGATTTCCCAGTTATTTATGCATCAGCTAAAAATGGAATTGCAAAAATGAACTTATCAGATGATTCTGATAACATTACTTGCATATTCGATACAATAATTGATAAGATTGAACCTCCAACATGTGATATGGATGGAACAATGCAAATGTTAGTATCTAACATAGATTATGATGATTATTTAGGAAGAATTGCAATAGGAAGAATCGAACGTGGTAAAATAAAGAATGGAATGCCAGTTTCAATTTGTAAACAAGAAAAAAATACACAAGGAAAAATTGCTAAATTGTTCACATACATGGGATTAAAAAGAGTTGAAGTTGATGAAGTTGACGCCGGTGATATAGTTGCTATATCAGGTATTCCAGATATCAGCATCGGAGATACAATTTGTGATTTAGCAAACCCAGAAAAAATACCATTTGTAAACATAGATGAACCAACAGTTTCTATGACATTTAGTGTAAACAACGGACCTTTTGCAGGACAAGAAGGAGAATTTGTTACATCAAGACACATCAGAGACAGATTATTCAAAGAGCTAGAAAGAAATGTAAGTTTACGTGTTAAGGAAACTGCTTCTCCAGATAGTTTCGAAGTATGCGGACGTGGTGAATTACACTTATCTGTATTAATAGAAGAAATGAGAAGAGAAGGATACGAACTTCTAGTATCTCGTCCAAAGGTTATTTACAAAGAGATTGATGGTGTAAAATGTGAGCCAATAGAAGACTTAGTTGTAAATGTACCAGATGATGCAATTGGAACAGTTATAGAAAAATTAGGAAGACGTAAAGCTGAAATGAAGAACATGGAACCAGCTGAAGCCGGACATACAAAAATAGAATTCAAGATTCCAGCACGTGGATTAATTGGTTATAGAACAGAATTCTTAACAGATACAAAGGGAACTGGAACAATGAACTCAATATTCGATTGCTATGAACCATACAAGGGAGACATTCAAGCAAGAACAAGAGGAGTTTTAGTTGCATTCGAACAAGGAACATCAATCACTTATGGATTGTACAATGCTCAATTAAGAGGAGAATTATTCATAGGAGCTGGTGTAGAAGTTTATGAAGGAATGATAGTTGGTATAAACTCTAGAAATGAAGATATTTCTATAAACGTTTGTAAAGAAAAACACCTTACAAACACAAGAGCTTCAGGATCTGATGATGCATTAAGATTGGTTCCACCAATTCAATTATCACTAGAAAAAGCAATAGAATTTATTGCGGAAGACGAACTTGTTGAAGTAACACCAAAAAATATTAGACTAAGAAAAGTAATATTAAACAACAAAGACAGAGAAAAAGCTGCAAGAAGATAGAAAGATTGATTCTTTTGGAAAATATAGAAACTTTATTGCAAAAAAACAGGCATCTACAGAATGCCTGTTTTTGCTAAATTTGCAAAGGGTTCAGCTTTATATTATAAAGGGGAAAAAGTAAGAATGGAAAATGAATATGAAATAACAGTATTAGATATAGATGTTATGAAAATTGAAAAAAAATTATTAGAGATTGGAGCTGTAAAAGAGGGCGAATTTTTTCAGAAAAGAAATTTATATAATTTTCACGAAGAATATAGAGGCCGATTTATTAGATTAAGGACAAATGGAACTAAAACGACATTAACAATTAAGGAAAAATCTGCTAAAAAAGAAATAGGTAGTGTAAAGGAATTAGAAGTGGAAGTGTCAGATTTTGAAAAAACCGATGAAATATTGAATATGTTAGGGTATGAACATAGTATGTACCAAGAAAACAAAAGAACTATATATAGATTAGGAAATATAGAGTTTGATATTGATTCATGGCCTATGATTCCAACTTATCTTGAAATTGAAGGGAAAAGTAAAGAGCAAGTAGAAGAAATGATTGAAAAATTAGAAATTGATAAGAATAAATTATCTTTAGATAAAGTAAGTGAAATTTATAAAAAATACGGATTTGATATACATGACTATAAGGATTTAAGATTCGAAAATTAGAAAATGGGAAGAAATAGGAATAATCAAGGTAGAGGTGTGCAAAATTATATAAATTTACATAAAAAGTTTAAATTCTCTTAAAAACTTGCTAAAATGGGGCATTTAGTGTTATAATTAATATCGAGTTTATAAGAATTGAGATAATATATAAGAGGGAAAAGTAAAATGAACAAAGATGAACTACTAAAAATAAAAGAATATGCACTTGAAAGACATATTCCAATAATAATGGATGACACTTTAGAAGTTATAGATAAATATTTAACAGAGAAAAGACCAGAAAAAATACTCGAAATTGGCACGGCTGTTGGATATTCTGCAATGTGTTTTTCTGAATATTTAAAAGATGGTGGAAAGATTGATACAATTGAAAGAGATGAAGAAAGAATTGCAGAAGCTAAAGAAAATATAAAAAAGGTTGGAGTAGAAGAAAAGATAAACATCTATGAAGGAGATGCTGTCGAAATTCTTCCAACTATGAATGATAAATATGATGTTGTTTTTATAGATGCCGCTAAGGGAAAATATCCATTTTTCTTGGAGCATGCATTGAGAATGTTAAAAGATGATGGAATTATTTTTGCAGATAACGTTTTGTATAAAGGTTATGTAATGAGTGATTACAATAAGCACAAACAACGTACAGCTGTTACTCATTTAAGACAGTATATTAAGGAAACTACTGAAAATCCAGAACTTGAAACTGAAATATTGAAAGTTGGAGATGGACTGGCAATTACAAAGAAAAGAATTAAAAAATAGTTACAGCTCAAGTATGATAGAATAAAGAAATAATAATAGGAGATTATGAAATGAAAAAACCAGAATTATTGGCCCCAGCAGGGTCTTTTGAAAAAGCTAAGGTTGCATTTATGTATGGAGCCGATGCTGTATATTGCGGAACTGCTTCACTTTCACTTAGAAGTAGAGCAGAAGTTGACGATAACGACTTGGAAAAAACAATAAAATATGCACACAGCATTGGAAAAAAAGTGTATGCAGCACTAAATATTTATGCATGGGACACAAATTATGAAGAAATTGAAAAGCAGGTAAAAATGCTAGATGAAGTACATGTTGATGCAATAATTGCTTCTGACGGTGGAGTTATTCAAAAGATTAGAGAGATTGCTCCAAACATAGAAATACATGTAAGTACTCAGGCAAATGTTGTAAGCTATCATGCTGCAAAGTTTTGGTATGATAATGGAGCTAAAAGAGTAATTCTAGGCAGAGAAACAAGCAAAGACCAAATTCAAGAGATAATGAAGAATAAGCCAGAAGATTTAGAAGTTGAAATGTTTATACACGGCGCTTTGTGCTGGGCATATTCTGGAAGATGTTTCTTAAGCGAATATTTATCTTGCAGGTCAGCAAACTTAGGTGATTGTTCACAAAGCTGTAGATGGGCATATAATATGTATTTAGAAGAAAAGAATAAACCGGGAAATCTAATGCCAGTTGAAACAGATGAAAATGGAACATACATATTATCATCAAAAGATTTGTGTTTGATAAAGGAGATTCCACAAATAATAGAAATGGGTGTTGATAGCCTAAAAATTGAAGGAAGACTTAAAACAGAATATTATTTAGCATCTGTTGTAAATGTATATAGAAACGCAATAGACGATTACATGGCAAATCCAGAAGGATATGACTATACAAAATATTTGAAAGAACTTGAAAAAGTAAAGACTAGAGGACTTACAACTTTCTATTTTAATGACAGAAATAATAAAGATTTCCAAGAATACGAAGGAAAACAATACAATCCAGATTATGAATTTGGAGGAAAAATTCTTGAAGATAAATCAGCAAATTCAAGTGTATTAATAGAAATAAAGAATAAATTAAGTATTGGTGACACATTGGAATTGATAATTCCAAATGAAATAAAACCACAGGCATTTACAATAGAAAAATTATATGATAGTGAAACTGGCGAAGAGATAAGCACAGTAAATCCAGGAAAACAGGGACAGACAGTAATATTAGAAATTCCTTTTGAAGTGAAAAAAGGGTGGATATTAAGAAGAAAAAAATAATAAAAAAGGCATAAAATTTTAATGTTTTATGCCTTTTTATAGTTTAAGTACTTACTGTATTTTCTAAATTAGCTAATTTATATGATAATATTAAACTAACAAAAAATATAGGATAGCAAATTAATCCAACAATGCCATGCGCAAAACCTGGAAATAGCACGAAAACAGAACCGAGAGTGAATCCGATAATACATAATGAAGTTGCCTGATGATATTTATCAAATAAATATTTTATAATTCGTATCCACAGTAAACAACCAAAGAAAAGCCCGATTCCCATTGGAACTAAAATGTGGAAATTGATTGTTGCAATTGCATCTATGTATGTTGTGTAAACTCCTAAACACATTAAAATTACAGTATTGCTAATTCCTGGTACTACAATTCCAACAGACATTAAAAAACCAGAAAGTATTAAATATAAATAACTTGACGAAGCGGAATTTGTAGTGCCTAAACTTAAAGATTTTTCTATAAATATTAGAGCAATTCCAAATAAAAAAGAAATAATCATTGGAATTATATTTTTTATTTCAACATATTTATTAGTAGAAGCTTGTTTGAAAAGAGATGGAATGGTTCCTAAAATGAGCCCAATAAAAGCATAGCAAGATTGAAATTTATATAAGGAAAAGAAGTATTTTATAACATTTCCAAACAATACTACGCCAACTATTCCGCCGAGTCCAATTGGAAATAAGAAAAGAAAATTTGTCTTAAAATCCTTAAAAAAATGTATTATGCTATTAACAAGTTTTTCATAAATGCCAAATATAACGCAAAATACTCCACTGCTGACACCAGGCAGAATAGCACCAAATCCCATCAATATACCAATTAAAAAATTGTAAAAGTATTTCATAAATTACCTCCAGATGATATAATATATGCAATATAGGAACAATTTATTAGAAAAGAGATGATAGTATGAAAAATTTAACATTAAGAGAAAAAATCGGTCAAATGTTGATTATAAAAATACAGGGAAAAGAAATAACAAATGAAACAAAGAGAATGATTGAAGAATATAAAGTTGGAGGAATAATTCTTTATAGAAAAAACTATGACACATATGAAGAGATGATAAATTTAATAAATGAGATTAAGAAGATAAACCACGAAAGTGGTAATATTCCGCTATTTATAAGTATAGATCAAGAAGGCGGAAGGGTAAACAGAATGCCTCGAGAGTTAAAGAATATAAAAAGTGCTGGAAAGCTTGTTGCAAAGGATAATATAGAAATAATAAAGCAGGCTGGAATGGTAACTGCACAAATGTTAAAAGAATCTGGTTTTAATATGGATTATGCACCTGTGCTAGACATACAGAGATTTGAAGATGGGCATGCTATTGGAGACAGGTGCTATGGTAAAAATGCAGAGGAAGTAAGCAAAAATGGAATACAAATAATGAAAGAACTAGCTAATGGAGGAGTGATTCCAGTTATAAAACATTTTCCTGGTCATGGTCTTACAAAAAAAGATTCTCATTTTTTCTTGCCAGTGATAGACGCTAAAATTGAAGATTTAGAAAAAGAAGATATATTACCTTTTAAAAGAGCAATTGGGCAAAATGTTGAAGTTATAATGGTAGGGCATTTAGTTGTAAAAGACGTAGATAAGAAAAATCCTGCATCTCTATCAAAAACGATAATTAATGATTATTTAAGAAACAAATACCAATACAAAGGTCTAGTAATGACAGACGATTTAAAGATGAGGGCAATAAGCTTAAGATATGGATATGTAAAAGCCACGATGAAAGCATGCAAAGCAGGAGCAGATATAATAATGATAGGAGCGCCTCACAACACAGTAATTCACGCAATACATAAAATAGAAAAGAACGTTAAGAATAAAAAAATAGACATAAATCAAATAGATAAAAGTGTGGAAAAAATAATTAAACTTAAAGATAAATACAACATTGCAGATGAACCGGCAAAAGGTTGTAATATTGACGAAATAAATAGAAAAATTGAAAAGATAAATATGAAATTACAATAGAAAAATTTTATAAAAAATGTATAATAAAAAATAAACAAAGACCAATTAATATTTTTAAACGAAACTGGATGTGCACCTTCTGAAGAGTACGAAGATGCTCTTTCTAAGCACAATGTGCCGAGACTTTATAAAAATATGAATTGGTCTTTTTTGCGAAAAAGTATTATTTTAAGTGGCCATGCACGTTATTTATTTTTCTTTCATATATTGTGTTATAGTTATGGTTAAAAATGTTTACAATTTTCAACCGAAAATGGAGGTGCGTGTATGCTAACCATTTCTTTAATGGGCTTTTTAAAATTTTTACAAACAGCAGTGTTTGTTGTAGGTTATATTTCAAACAATAATTTATTTCCAGAACCACTTTCATCAGAAGAAGAAAAAATTTATTTAGTAAGAATGTCTGAAGGCGATGAAGAAGCGAGGAACATATTAATAGAAAGAAATTTAAGGTTGGTGGCACATGTATGTAAAAAATATGCGTCTACGAACGTTGACCAAGAAGACTTAATTTCCATTGGTACTATTGGTTTGATAAAGGGAATAAATAGTTTTAAAATTGAGAAAGGGGCAAGGCTTTCTACATATGTGTCTAGATGCATAGACAATGAAATACTCATGTATCTGAGAAGCACGAAAAAACTTGGGGCAGAAGTTTATTTGGAGGATACTATTGGAAAAGATAAAGATGATAATACTGTAACGTTAAAAGAGGTTTTAGAGAACAATGAGAGAAATATTGAAGATGAAGTAGATTTAAAATTTAAAATAAAAAGATTATATGAAAAGATTAGAGAAATTTTAAAAGACAGGGAGAAAACTATAATTGAGTTGCGTTTTGGCTTAAATGGAGATAAACCAAAAACGCAGAAGCAAATTGCAAAAATGATGGGGATATCTAGAAGTTATGTTTCAAGAATTGAAACAAAAGCAATTGGAAAATTAGCAAAAGAATTGAAAGAGTAAAAAAAAATATTTTAGAAAAAGTAAATAGTTATTTTAAACGCAGAAAAAAGTCAAATAATGTCGAATTATTGTACATTCAAGCTTGAAAAGGACAGAAGATGATGTTATAATGAGTGTCGTATCCTAGTAGAAAGGAGTATGTACTATGGGTATCAAGCTGACTACAGAAGTGAAAGAAGTCATCCATCAGATGATAGCAATTACTAAAGAATTTGAACTTAGGATGATGAACACACTAGTACTGTTTGATGCGCTTCTTTTGAATCGGCTTTTTGCCACTTCAATGGAAGTATCTTCGAGCTGTAAGCTGGAGTTAATTTCTGATGATGTGCAACGGATTCTTAGAAACGGCTACTGCGAAGATGCAAATGAGGATGGAAACAAGACAGAAAAAAATAGCACTGATGCTGTATTTCCTTCGGAACATGAAACAAAGACTACGGAAAATTTTATTGAAAGTAAAGCATACCAAGAAGATGACGTTCATATCTTTACCTCGTGCATTGTTGATGCATGTGGAACAAATTGTGGAGGTATTGATTTTTCACAGGATCTGGCAGATGTTTTTAACTATGCAATTCAGATTGTGACAGAAGAAAAACGTGAATGGGTAACATTTAAAGACATTGCTATTTCTTTTTCCGAAAACTTATCTAAAGCTATGATGGAACTTTTGGTAGAATGGGATACTGATATTTCGGAATTCCAAAAGAACTACAATGAAGCAACTTCCAACATGGAACAGGAATTTTATATTCCGACGTCTCTTACAGGATGTGTAACAATTTTGAACAGTAAATTTATTGATAATCCGAATTGTGAAATTCTTGGACGGGATGCTGAATGTGAAAAAATTTGGCGCAACATGATGAAGAAAACAAAACGCAATGTAATCCTTGTGGGAAAACCTGGCGTTGGTAAATCTTCCATCGTGTATAAGCTGACTTCTGACATTGTTAATCAGAGATGCCCTGAAATGTTTAATGATTTTATCGTTCTTTCTTTGGACGTGAATAACATCATTTCTGGCACTACTTTGAGAGGACAGGCAGAAGAACGGTTTCAGGACCTCATTGAATTGATGAAAAAACATAACAATGTTATCCTGTTTATCGATGAGATTCACATGATTGTTGGCGCTGGTGCTGTCTCGCACGGAGAAAAACAAGATCTGTCTAATGCATTGAAGCCCATTTTGGCTGGCGATGATGCAATTGTCATTGGTGCAACGACTGATGAAGAATATGCACAAACATTTGGCATGGAAGGAGCTTTGAGGCGTAGATTTAAGACAATCACAGTAAGAGAACCTCGTACCACGGAAGTCTACGACATGCTGAAGGAATCTATTAGGCAGTTGGAAGAATTCCATGGAGTTCGCATTTCTAAGAAGATGGTCGAAATGATTATTTTCTACTCTTCGTGTTTCAACTACAACACAAGCAATCCAGACCGCACTAAGGACTTGATTGATGTGTCTATGGTTACTGCACGTATGAGTGGTAAAGATCGCGTTGACCGTGAATCTATTATGAAAAACTTTGGAGCAAACTTCGAAGAATTTCGTAATATGTCTGAAGAAATGGTACGAAGCACAGCTTACCATGAAGTTGGACATTTTATTGTCCAGCGTTGTTCTGATAAGCTGATTGACCGGAAGGCAATTGCTATTTCTATTGTTCCTGCGGAAGGCTATCTTGGCTTGACAGTGACTGACGCGACTGATAAAACTGTAAATAAGGATAAATCGTATTTTACGGATTTGATTGCAGATTTGTTGGCTGGCCGAATTGCTGAAAAGCTTTTTATGAAGTCTGAAAATAATGCAGGGGCTGAGAGTGACTTGGAGAAAGCAACGAAAATTGCGTTTAAAATGGTAACCAAATATGGTATGACCAGTAGGCTTGGAGAGAACCAAATCTATTTGAACGACAAGGATTATCAGATGCAGACTCCGGCAGTTACCGAAATTGTGAACCGAGAAGTCCAGAAAATTTTGGAAGAATCGGCTAAAAAGGCAACACTGGTCTTGGACGAACACCAAGAAGTAGTAGAGGAGCTGGTTAATGAGCTTACGAAAAAAGGAATGCTGAGCGGAAAAGAGCTTGATTCCATAATCGAGCACCATGAACGCAAGCAGACTGTAGCTGTATAAAAACATAGTATATCGCAATGGCAGGGAAGTTTTCCCTGCCATTTGCTTTTACAAAATTAGATGACGAAAAAAGTTGAAAAAATTTGAATAATGAAGTATAATAGTAAACGACACATTTAAAGATATTAAAACGGTTTGCAAAGTATTTAGTATATAAAGAAAAATAACAGGGGAAGATTATGATAAATATACTTTTTTGTGGTAATTATAAAGTATTTGATGGAGCATTAACAGAGCTTATATCTATTACAAATAAAACAAGCGAAGCGGTAAATTGTTATATATACACAATGGATGTTTCTAGAATTAATCCGGATTTTATTTCGATGAGTGATGAACAAATTGATTTTTTAAATAAAGTAATTAAATCAAAGAATTTAGAGAACAAAGTTACCAAAATAGATGTTACAGAGATATATGAGAAAGAATTTGGTCATGGAAAAAATGAAAATGCATATTGTACTCCTTATACTTTGTTAAGGTTGTTTGCAGATATTGTTCCCAACATGCCAGAAAAGCTCTTATATTTAGATATAGATATGATGGCTGCAAAAGACATAGCAGAACTATACAACACAAATATTGAAGAATATGAGTATGCAGCTGTTAAGGAAAAATACGGCTCTAAAATAATTAGACCAGATTACATTAATGCTGGAATGTTATTGCTAAATTTAAAGAAGATTAAAGAAACTGGATTGCTAGAAAAAGCAAGAGCTTTAATAAAAAAGAGAAAATTATTATTTGCTGATCAAGACGCTGTTTTCTGGAGTACTACTAGTAAACTTTTATTACCAAGAAAATTTAATGAGCAGGCAAGCTTTAGAAGACAAGATACGGTAATTTGCCATTTCTGTAAAAGGCTTATGTATAAACCATATCCACACACAGAAAATTTTAAACAATGGCAAATTGATGGAATTCATAAAGAACTAAAATGTTTTAGTTTTGATGATGACCTAAATGAATATTTGGAATGGAAAAAAGAATTTGAACAAAGAGGTTGCAAATTTGAAATGATTGAGAAAAAGTAAATTATATAAGTAAAAAATATTTATAAAAATGAAATATAGAATTAAATATTATCTGAAAAATGGAGAAAGTTGAAAACAAGTTTTATAGGAGGAAAATTTTAAAATGAGCAAAAATATAGTACCAGTTTTCATGGCAGTAGATGATGGATACATTCCTTTTCTAGGAGTAGCGTTAAAATCTGTTATAGAAAACTCATCAAAAGAAAATAAATACGAGATAAAAATATTATATACAAAGGTATCGGAAGAAAATAAAAACAAAATAAAAGCATATGAAACAGAAAATGTTAGTATAGAATTTGTAGATTTGAGTAGCAAGCTACATGAAATTGAAGATAAATTATATACACGTAACTATTTTTCAAATACAACATATTTTAGATTGTTTATACCAGAACTTTATCCAGAATATGATAAAGCAGTTTACATAGATAGCGATACTGTAACTTTAGCAGACATTGCAGACTTATATAACACAGATATGGGAGATAATTTAATTGCAGGAATTCCAGACGGTGCAGTACAAGCAATACCTGTATTCCAAGAGTATGTTGAGAAAGTTGTTGGGGTAATAGATTATAACAATTATTTCAATGCAGGAATTATTGTAATGAATTTAAAAGAATTAAGAGAATATAAATTCCAGGAAAAATTCTTATATATGTTGGAAAAAATTAAATTTGAAGTTGCACAAGACCAAGATTACATGAATAGATTGTGCAAAGGTAGGGTAAAGATATTAGGGTTTGAGTGGAACAGAATGCCAGCAATGGGAAAACAAGAAGGAGCTCTAAAGCTAATACATTATAATTTGGGTTGCAAACCATGGTACTTCGACGATGTATTATATCAAGAGTATTTTTGGAAATATGCAAAAGAGACAGAATTTTATGATGAAATAAGAGCTATGAAGAGTAAATACACAGATGCAGACAAAGAAAAGGATGATGCAAATAGCTCAAAACTTATAGAATTAGCTAAATTGGAAGCTGATTGTGTTGGCGATGATAGAAGAAAATAGGAGATAGTTTTAATGGATACAAAAAAATTGTTAGCAATTTCGAAAAAGGCTAGACAAGAAAGAAAACAAGAGAAAGAAAAGAGAAGACAAGAAAAATTACAAGCAGTAGAAAATGAAGAAGAAATAGTTGAAGAAATGCTAAAAAATCAACCAATAAAAGTAAGAGAAAAGCAAGAACCAGGAAGTGCATCAGAAGGAAATGATGGGCAAATAGAGAAAGCACAAGATAGGTTGGAAGTTTTAAAGAAGATAGAAGAGTTTGAGAGAGAAGGAAAATTTGATGTAGATGTTGAAGAAGACCCTCCTACAATAGTACTAACACCAGAAAATATAGACTATCTTAGAGAAAAAATGTCTAGCAAAATAAAAAGAATATTTGCCAACGAAATGGGAGAAAGATTTCTAGATAACTTACTAAAAAACAACAAATTAATAATAAAACAAGTAAATGGAATAGAAAATTTAAACAAAGTAAAAACGGGAGCATTAATAACATGTAACCACTTTAATCCATTTGACTGTTTTACTGTAGAAAAAGTGTTTAGAATGTCTGAAAATGAAAAAGATAAAAGGCTATACAAAGTGATAAGAGAAGGAAATTATACAAATTTCCCAGGTTTATATGGTTTCTTCTTTAGAAATTGCGACACATTACCATTAAGCTCAAACAAGAGGACAATGGTAAACTTTATGAAAGCAGTAGACACAATATTACAAAAAGGAGATTATATATTAATCTATCCAGAGCAAAGTATGTGGTGGAATTACAGAAAACCAAAGCCACTAAAAAATGGAGCATTTAAGCTGGCTGCAAGAAATAATGTACCAGTAATACCAATATTTATAACAATGGAAGACAGTAAACTTATTGGTGAAGATGGATTCAACATACAAGAATATACAATAAACGTGGAAGAACCAATATATCCAGACGAAAAACTAACCGAAAAAGAAAATACAGAAATAATGAAACAGAAAAACTTTGAAATCTGGAAGAATGTATATGAAAAATTTTATGGAATTCCATTGGAATATACGTGTGAAAAGAATAATAATAAATAATAAAAATACAATGTGAAACTGTGGAGCAATTATACTTCACAGTTTTTTGAAAAAAGCTAAGTTGAAAAAAATTACAATTTTGGCTACGTCAAATTTCATTCATAACGCGGTTACATACAGTAAATTTGCTTTTTGAATATCATTTTCTTGCAAAAATTTAATTCTTTTCAAACTAAAATGGAGGTGTAAAAATGGAACAAAAGGTTTTATATTATAGTGATGAATTAAATGATGAACTTGCTCCAGCAACTATACAATCAAGAGTAATAGACGAAAAGTTTAAATATAAAAAAGGTTTAATTTGGAATGTATGTTCATTATTTATTCAGAATGTACTAAGTATGCCAATAAAATGGGGCTATCTAAGAATAAAATTTAGACATAAATTTATTGGAAAAGAAAAGCTAAAAGAATGTAAAAATCAAGGTTATTTCATGTATGCAAATCACACACAACCATTTGCAGACACATTTATACCAAGTGTTGCAGATTATCCTAAAAGAAATTTTTTAATAGTAAATCCAGTAAACATTTCACTAAAAGGAACTGGAACATTAGTCGAAATGCTTGGTGCAATTCCAATTCCATCAGACATAAAAGCAATGAAAAACTTTTTAGCAACAATAGAAGAAAAAATAAAAAACAAAAATTCAATAACAATATATCCAGAGGCCCATATTTGGCCATACTATACAAAAATAAGACCATTCAAAGCAGTGTCATTCAAGTATCCAGTAAAATTAAATGCGCCTGCATATTGTATAACAAACACATATCAGGGCTACGGCAGACACAATAATAAAATACAACTCGTCTCATATGTAGATGGACCATTTTATCCAAATGAAGAACTACAATTAAAAGAAAGACAACAAGATTTACGAGATAGAGTATATGAAAAAATGGTTGAGAGAAGCAGAAATAACAATGTGGAACATATTAAATATGTTAAAATAGAAAAAATAAGTATAGAGTAAATTTTAATAAATAACAAGAAGAGAAAATTGTAATTTTTCAACTGAATTGCTAGGTATAAATAAGAATGTAGGCTATGTATATGTGCGAGAGTTAAAAGAGGAAGGAAGAATAAGAGATGATGAAATAGTAAGAAAAGTTCGCAGAAAAACTCTACCAAAAGAGAAAGTTAGCAAGGAAATAACAGAGGGTACAAAAAGACAAGATAATGCACAATTACAACAAATGACAGAAGAAGAAAGAGAAAAAAGAATATTAGAATTATTTGAAGCTGGTTGCAAGAAAAAGTCAAAGCTAAAAAAGAAACGTGTGAAATTGAAAGATAATTAATGTTGGTAAAAAGGAGAAATGAGAAAATATGAGAGATATTAATGAAGCTATAGAAAAAAATATAAATTTTGAAATGCAAGTACTAGAATTGAGGAAAAATGAATACACGGTTACTGAAATATCTAGCATATTACATGTAAGTTCAGAAAAGGTGAGCAATGCTATAAAGAGTTTAACAGAAAAAGGACTGCTTGCAACAAAATATAAAAATTTACATGGTAAGAGTATGTTAAAAAGAAAACAAAGAGCATTGGAATTGCTTGAAGATGGAAAAACAGTAAAGGAAATTGCACACGAATTAGAGGTATCTATAGATACAGTATATAAATATATTAAAGAGTTTATTAAAGATGGAAAAGTAACAAAAGAAGTGCTAAATAGAAATGCAGATTTGGAGTTGGAAAGTAGAGTATTAGAACTTAGAAACAGTGGTTATACCAAACCTCAAATTATGGAAGAATTAGGTTTAGGAAACCTTTCTGTCACAACTATAATACAAAAATTAGTTGAAAATGGACAACTGAAACATACTAATTTAAACCCAACACCAGAAGAAACTGGAAAAGAAGCATATATTAAAAATGAAATACAAAAATTAATAAAAAGTGGTTGTGCAATATGTGAAGTAGTTAGAACTTTAAAAATAAGTATTAGTATGGCATATAATTATACAAAGGATTTGATTAGCGAAGGAAAATTAGATGAAAGCTCAGTTATGTTTGAAAAGCAATATGGATTACATGACCTAGAACAAATGCTAATAGAGATGATGGAAAATAGAATTAGCAGAGTTCAAATGGCAAGAGAATCAAAAATGTCATATAATAAAATAGGTCCAATAATAAATAGGCTTATCAAAGATAATAGAATAAAAGAAAATGAAAATACAAGAAATCCCAACTTATTTTCAAGAAAATTAAAAAAAGAAATAGACATGAGAAATAAAGAAGGTATTATACATGACTGTAGAGAAGAAATGAGTAAATATGAACGAGATATAAGAAGAAACATAATCAGTGAAGCCATACAACAAAAATATGCTAGTTGTTGTAAAAAAATAGTTGAATGCGGTGGAAACTTGACTAGAGAGGAAGTAGATATATTAGCTGAAACTATTGCTTATGGAGATGGAAAGTTTTCTCCAGAAAATCTTCTATTTATTAGTAATGAATATAGAAAGCTAGGAGAGTATGCTGTTGCAAGAAGATTATGTGCTACTTGTGAACAAATATATGGAAAAAATGAGTTGATTTCGGAAATAAGTGTTACACTAAAAGTAGCAATGGAGAAACAGCAAGCATATAATCTTTTGAAAAATGGAAAGACGAATGAGGAAATAATGAATGCTACGAATTTAAGACAAACTGATATTATAAGAATGAGAAGAGAGTATGGAGGTTCAAGAAAAACAGAAGTAGCAGTAGAACCCGAAGTATAAAAATAAGTGAATAATTAATGGACAAGTAGAATACTATGTATAAAAAGTACATAGTATTTTTTATGTACAAATGAAAAGGGAGGAATTTTTATGTGGCATTCTAGTAGTATTGAGGAGATTGCGAAAAATCTTAAAACTAATATTAATATTGGTTTACCAGATGACGAGGCTCAAAAGAGGTTTGAGAGATATGGACCGAATAACTTAAAGGAGAAGAAAAAAGAGAGTCTATTTGTTAAGTTTATTAAACAATTTAATGATTTTATGATTATTACATTAATAATTGCTGCTATTATATCGGCAGTTGTTTCTAAGCTTAACGGAGAAGCGGATTACATAGATTCTATTATAATTGTTGCAATAGTTATTTTTAATGCGATTATGGGATTGGTTCAGGAACAGAAGGCAGAAAAATCGTTAGAGGCATTAAAGAAGATGACTGCTCCGAATGCAAAAGTTAGAAGGGATGGACGAGTTCAAGAAATTGATGCAACATTGGTGGTTCCAGGTGATATTGTAGTTTTAGAAGCGGGAAATTATGTGCCAGCGGATTGCAGATTGATAAATTCATATAATTTGAAGATTGAAGAGTCGGCATTAACAGGAGAAACAATTCCAAGCCTAAAAGATAGTAGTAAGATTTTAAAAGAGAATACTGCAATGGGTGATTTGTGCAACATGGTATTTGCAACTACAATAGTAGTAAATGGTCATGGAGAGGCAATAGTTGTTGAAACTGGAATGAATACAAGAGTTGGCAAAATTGCTGGAATGATAATAGAGGATGAGTCTCCAGAAACACCAATTCAAAAGAAACTTGCAGAGGTTGGGAAGATTTTAGCAATTGCTTGTATAATAATTTGTGTATTAATATTTGTAATAGGAATTTTTAAGAAGATTCCTATTATAGAAATGTTTATGACGTCTGTTGGTCTCGCGGTTGCAGCAATTCCAGAGGGGCTACCCGCAATTGTTACTATAATGCTTTCTATTGGTGTTACAAAAATGGCTAAGAAAAACAGTATTATACGTAAGCTTCCAGCAGTTGAAACACTTGGAAGCAGTAGTGTAATTTGCTCGGATAAAACAGGAACTTTAACACAAAACAAGATGACTGTAACAGAAATTAGGAATTGCTTTGGAAGAGCTAACAGCAATGAAAGAAAGTTTATTTTAGAACTTGGAACTATGTGTACAGATACAACAGAAGAAAGAATTAATGGTAAGCTAGGATTTGTTGGAGAGGCGACAGAAGTTGCAATCTCGAATGCAGCAATGGAAGAAGGAGTAAGTAAATCTTTCTTGTATGATGAAATGAAAAGAATTAATGATATTCCATTTGACTCGAAAAGAAAGATGATGACAACAATTCACAAGTACGGAAATGGATATAGAATAATTACAAAGGGAGCACCAGATGTATTATTAAAGAGATGCAGTAATTGTTATTCTGGTGGTCAGGTTGTGCCAATCTTTAGTAAAAAAGACGATATAAATGAACAAAATAATCAGATGGCAGAAAAGGCTTTAAGAGTAATTGCGGTAGCCTATAAAGATGTAGAGAAATTGCCAGAAATGCAAGAAATGGAGAAAGACTTAATATTTTGTGGTTTAATTGGAATGATTGATCCTCCAAGAGAAGGAGTGAAAGAGGCAGTAAGAACTTGTAGAAGAGCTGGAATAAAGACTGTAATGATTACAGGTGACCATTTGCAAACGGCGAAGGCTATTGCAAAAGAGCTAGGAATATTGAAGAGGGGAGATTTAGCAATAGATGGTGAAACTTTGGAGAGAATGAGCCAGCACGAACTTGAACAAAATATAATGGATTATTCGGTATTCGCAAGGGTTTCACCAGAACATAAGGTAAGAATTGTGAAGGCTTTTCAGAGTACAGGTGCAGTAGTTGCAATGACTGGAGATGGTGTGAATGATGCTCCTGCATTGAAGAATGCAGACATAGGAATTGCAATGGGAAAAGGTGGCACAGATGTGGCAAAAAATGCGGCAGACATGATTTTGCTAGATGATAATTTTGTTACAATTGTAGAGGCTGTAAAACAGGGCAGGAACATATATGATAATATAAAAAAGGCGATACATTTTTTAATTTCTACTAATATAGGAGAAATAGTAACAATATTTTTCGGATTAGTATTAGGAATAAAATCACCATTACTGGCAATCCAGCTATTGTGGATAAACTTAGTAACAGACTCACTTCCAGCCATTGCATTAGGATTAGAAAAAGAAGAAGAAAATATAATGAGCAGGCTCCCTAGAAATCCTAAAAAGAATTTATTTGCAGATGGATTATGGTGGAAAATAATAATAGAGGGATCAATGTTGGGAATGTTTACTCTATTGGCATTTAGTATTGGAAATCGTTTATATTCCGTAGAAGTTGGCAGAACAATGGCATTCTTAACATTAGGAATTTTGGAACTAGTTCACAGTTTTAATATTAAGAGTGAAGAAAGTATATTTAAGATTGGAGTACTTGAAAATAAGTATTTGGTTGGAGCATTAGTATTAGGAGTAATTTTGCAGGTAATAGTTGTCGTTGTAAGTCCACTTGCACAGGTGTTTAGTTTAGTTCCATTAACAGGAATACAATGGCTATATACAATTTTAATTGCAGTAGCACCAATACCAATAGTAGAGATACAGAAAGCGGTAAATGGGTATAAATTTGGAAGAGTAGTGTATGTAAAAAATAATTAAATATATATTAAAGAAGCAAATGAGGAATAGCATTTGCCTCTTTTTTGTGGTATAATGTATTTATTGGATATATGAAGAAGGAGAAAATATGGAGCAAGAAAAGCGTATATTAATAAGAAAACAATTTGAGATTAGTAGTAATAAGGATAAAAAGAATGTTATATTATATTTATTAGATATGGGATATGATAATAAAGACCTTACAGAAATATTGGGAGTAAATGCAAAAAAAATATATAACATAAAAGCTGTTAAATTAAGCCAACATTACATGGAGCAAATTATTGGAACAAAAATATATGGATTAGTTGCTGAACTTGTAAGAGAAGATGAAAATCAAATTGCCGATTTGGCAATGAAAGGATATTCAATAGATGATATAGTGATAAGAATTGGATACTCTAAAGGTACTGTCGGAAATATTGCACAGAGGGTAATAGTAGAAAGAAAATTAAAGGTTCCTACAAAAAAAGAGATAAAACAGGGGAAAAAAGGCAAAGAAAAAGGTACCGAAAAAAATATTTCTACAACACAAAATAAAAAGCGTACAAAGAGATTTTCAATGGAACAAGCCAATAGCGAAGAAATTGAAAGACTAAAAAGAAATTATGCACAAAATAAAATAGAAAGTAACAGAGAAGCTATAAAAAGAATAATAACAAAATTAGGTGATGAAAAAATAACAGATTTAACAAAGAAAAAAATTTTAGAGTATTGCAAAGAAATAGTAAAATATGACGGAACATTAACAGAAGATGAATATAGAATATTAACAGATGTTATTACAAGAGATGAAGCAATACCAGATATGTCTGGCATAAGATTTGTTTTAGATGTATGTACACAACAACATAATTTTTTGCCTGCAATGAAATTATTAAATAATTGTATAGAAATATATGGAAGTTTACCACAGCTTGAAGAAGCAAGAGATGTCATTAGTAAAACGCACAGAAAACAACTAATGATAAATAGTTTAGAAAAAGATGGAAATGTTGAAAAAACTATGAGAGAATTTGGAGCACAAGAGGCAGAAGTTAGAGAAATTAAGAGAGTATACATAGATACCAATAAAGAACAATCAGGTAATAAACAAAGAGATAAAAGAATGAATAAAAAAGATGATGGAATAGAAATGTAGTAATCGATATGAATAAAAAATTTGCATTTGTATAAAATATATGGTATAATGGAAAGCGTCGCAGTTAAAAAGGAGAGTGAAAGTATTTTATACAATAGATTAAAACACTGCACGAAAGAAATTTTTAGATTGCTAACAATTGCTTCAATAGCACTATTTATAATAATTGCAATAGTATTTGTAAAATATAATCCAGTGTATGCTGTGAAAATAAACGACGAAATAATAGGCTATGTAAAGAGCAAAACGGCAATGGAAGAAAAGATAAACAATGAATTATTAACATCAGATAATCCATGTGCTGTGTTTTCAGAATTAACAGTGGAACCAACATATGAATTAGTTTTATCAGATGTTGAGGCAGAAGATGACGATAAAATTGCAGAAATGTTATCAGAAAATATAAAAACTATGTATAAAGTTTATGCGGTTACGATAAACAATGAAATAGAAACATATGTAAACACCGTGGAAGAAGCAGAAACTATAGTTGCAGAAATGCAGAGTGAATATTCAGAAGACGTTGCAAAAGTTGGAATTCAAGAACAATATACAACAGACTTCGAGAGTGTTGGAACTCAATCATTAGAAGTTGCAAAATTAAGTGTTGATACAGATTTGAGAGGAATAAAAACAGAGCAAGAAAGAATAGCAGAAGCAACATTTAATGGTGTATATTTTAGTGTAAAACCAGTAGTAGGAAACATTACATCAAGATATGGCGTAGTAGAGACTAGTGTAAGAAACCATGCTCATGGAGGACTAGATATAGCGGCTCCATATGGAACAAGTATTAAAGCAGCAGCTGATGGAACAATTTCATATTCTGGATGGATGAGTGGTTATGGCTACTTAATTATAATTGACCATGCAAATGGAGTGCAAACATATTATGGACACTGTAGCAAATTATATGCATCTGTTGGAGATGAAGTTACAGCAGGAGATGTAATTGCAGCAGTTGGTTCAACAGGAAATTCAACAGGGAACCACTTACACTTAGAAATAAGACTAAATGGAAATAAAATAAATCCACAATTATATTTATATAAATAGAAAAGAATAGCGAAGGCTATTCTTTTTTCACAAATATTTGCCTTTTTTTCACAAACTTTTCACAAATATATTGTATTATAACTCTAGATTAGGATAGAATGAATAATGGAGCTAATCTTAAGAGAATAAGACGAGTCAAAAAGTATTTTTTGACACAGTAAGAAAGGAGAGTAATTAAAATGGAAGAGAATAAAGACAATGTAAAAACACCAGATGCAGTTGTAGATAAATCTGGTAAAGAATTTAAAGCAGTAAAACAATCAGAAAAAAAGCAAAAAGGTCAATCTAATTTTGGAAAAAGTGTAGCAGTACCATTTTTGAGCGGTGTGCTTGGTGCAACACTTGTATTAGGAACATGTTTAGGAGTTCCAGAGATACGAAGCAATATAATAAGAGAAAACAATAACAATAATAATTCTGTTTCAACCAGCACAAGTGCGTCAACAGGAACATTAAACACAACACAAATTTCTTTAGCAGAGTATTCTGGAACAGGAATTGCTGTTGCAAAAAAAGTATTACCTTCAATAGTAGGTATTGAAGTAAACTACACGGTTAATTCAATGTTCTTTAATCAACAAAATACAGCAACTGCAACAGGCTCGGGAATTATTATTAGCGAAGATGGATACATTATTACAAATAACCATGTAATAAGCTCAAGCTCATCTTCATCATATTATACAATTGGAGAGGCAAACTCTATAAAGGTAACATTAAATGGTGATGAAACTAAGTATGATGCTAAAATAGTAGGAACTGATTCACAAACAGACTTAGCTGTAATAAAAATAGATAAAACAGGTCTAACAGCAGCAGAATTAGGGAACTCAAGCTATGTACAAGTAGGTGAATTTGCAATGGCTGTAGGAAGCCCATTAGGAATGCAAAACACTGTTACAGGCGGTATGATTTCTGCACTAGATAGAGAAGTAACAGATTCAGATGGAAAAACATTTACATTAATTCAAACAGATGCTGCTATAAACTCTGGAAACAGTGGTGGAGCCTTAGTAAACAGCCAAGGTCAAGTAATAGGAATAAACACATTAAAAGTTTCATCAACAGGTGTTGAAGGAATGGGATTTGCAATTCCAATTGATTCTGCAAAACCAATTATAGAACAATTAATTCAATACAATAAAGTAAAAAGACCATATATAGGAATTTCTGGTAGAGATTTGGACGAAACAACAGCAAAGAGAAATAACCTAGTAGTTGGTGTTTATGTTGCAAGTGTAGACGAATATTCAGCAGCAGAAAAAGCTGGAATAAAGGCTGGAGACGTAATAGTAAAGGCTGACGGACAAGAAATAAAAACTATGACAGAATTAAACAATATTAAGAATACACACAATATTGGAGACACAATGACAGTAACAGTAAACAGAAATGGACAAGAGAAAGAGATTACATTAACATTGCAAGAACAATAATGTTATTGAAAAAAATTAAAATTTTAAAGACTATATAAATTAAACATGAATAAATTTATATTACCAATACAAATTAATAAAATACTAATTAGTTACATTCAGTTCACAAAAAGGACAAAAAGTATTGGTAATATATAACCATAGTTAGTAATAAGTTACTCCATTACTAACTAAAAAATTAGAACATCCCCTTTTATTTTCGGATCGATTGCTAAAGAGATAATAGCAATCGATTTTTTACGCTTAAATTGAATGATTACTGAATAAAGAAAAAAATATCCTTAAGTGTTTATTACTTAATGATATAGCATATGCGTGGCTTGGACAAGATTGGGTAGATAAAGGATATACTATGTTTTCTGCAAGAGCTGAGTTCTACCCCAAGGTCCCGATATTACAGCTTGAACAAATTTATCATTTTAAAATACAAGTTGTAACTGCAAATAACTTCAGAAAAGCAATAAGAGCATTGAACTTAGATTTAAGGCAATATAGGGGACTGTGTGTACAATATGTAAAGTACTAATGAAGAAAGAGATAATAGTTTTAACATATAAAATTTTCCATGGGAAATTTTCCAGTACTCGTTGCACAACGTCGAAAAAAGGTATATAATAGATAATCAGTGAAATGGGGAGATTTATTGATGGAAAGTAATATTATAGATAAACAAATATATGAAGATTTAATAAGTCAGGTCGACGCAAAGAAGCTAGATTTAGCATCAAAATTAATGCAGAATAAAGCTATTGAAATAAATAAGATTACATATGATAATAAACAAAATTTTGAGGTTCATTCAATCGTAAAAGATGAGAAGAACGATGACGGAATTATAGTAAAACAGAAACACAAAGTTTATATTAAAGTTGCAGAAGGCGAGATTGAAAATTTATCATGTACTTGTGATGATTACAAGGAAAATTATTGTGCCTGTGAACATATTATTGCAACTGTTAAAGAATTTGCAAGTAATTCTGACTATGTAAGAATTTTTTCTGGAGAGAAAAAAGAGACCAAAAGTAATGATACATTCAAAGAACGAGGAGAAAATTATAAGGTTTTCAATCAACTGGTAAATGAATTTTACAGAATTAATGAAGAAGAGGAAGAGCAAAATATATCTTCAGGCAAGGAGGAAGGATTCGTCCATATTGAGCCAAAGATTATATGTAGTAGAACGAATAATAGTTTGAAACTAGAAATAAAGCTTTCTAAAAAAGATGAGAAGCAGAGTTATAAGGTAAAGTCTTTACCAGAATTTTATGATAGATTTGCAAGTGGTGAAAAGTATAAATATGGAGCAAAACTTGAGTTTGCACACACAAGAGAAAAATTTGTGGAAGAAGACAGAAATCTTTTAGATTTTGTGCTTAAATATTCAGAAATAATAAAATATGCCAATGAGTCGTCTACAGGATATGATTACTACACCAAAAGAATGGGAGAAGATGCAATAGTTATTTCTAACACAGGGCTGGATGATTTATTTGAATGCCTGAAAAATAGAGCAATTTCAATGGAAGACCAGTTTGGAACTGATGCTGTTGTTTTTGTACCAAATGAGCCAGACATTAAATTCAAATTAGAAGAAAATGATGATGGAGAATATAAGATAACTGTAAATGTTGATATATATGCGTATATGGTTTATGAGGGCAGAAAATATACATATTTAATGCTTGATAAGAAATTATACAGATGCTCAAAAAAATATAGCAATACTGTTATTAAAATGTTGGAAGTATTTAGAAAGAACTTTACAAAAGAAATCTTACTTCCAGAGAGTCAATTGTCTAATTTCTTCTCTATAGTACAACCAAGCATAAAAAATAGTGTTAATATTGGAGAAAATGAGTACAAGAAAGTTGAAAAATACATTCCTGCAGAGCTATATGCAAAATTATATTTGGACTACAATGACTTAAATTATGTGCTAGCAGACATTAGATTTATATATGGAGATGTAGAGATAAATCCGCTAGATTCTAAGAAACAAGTAGAAGTACTTTCTAGAAATACAATAAAAGAAAGCAAATTAATTAACATGTTCGTTAAGAGTGGATTTATGCTAGACCAAAAGAACAATAGATTGATTCTTGCAAATGATGACAAGATATATGAATTTTTGACTAATGATATGGATTCATATATGAAAAATTTTGAAGTGCTTGCGACAGATAATTTTAAGGCAAAAGAAGTTAGAAGTACATCTGCTGTAAATTTGGGTGTAAGGGTAGAAAATAATTTGCTAGACATAGATTTTTCTAGTCTGGACTTCGACCCAACAGAACTTCAAGAGATAATGACACAGTACAAATTAAAGAAGAGATACCATAGATTAAAAGATGGTAGTTTCGTGAATTTGGAAGACAATGATACTATCAAATTTATAGAGAGTGTAACCGAAGATATAGATGTTGATTACAGCCAAATAAAGAACAATACTTTACAGTTACCAATGTACAGGGCTCTTTATTTAGATAAAATTTTGGAGAAGAATAGCTTTATTCATGTTACGAAAGATGAAAGCTACAAGAATTTAGTTGAAAATATCGATGTAAAAGAGATAGAAGGAAACATGGAAGTGCCAAAGAACCTGAATGCTAGCCTTAGAGAATACCAAAAAGTAGGTGTACAATGGTTACGTATGCTTGATTACTACGGTTTGGGCGGAATTTTGGCAGATGATATGGGTCTTGGAAAAACTGTTCAGCTATTGTGTGTAATTTGTGCATACAAAGATAATGGAGGAAAGAAACCATGTTTAGTCGTATGTCCAAGTTCATTATGCTTAAACTGGCAGAATGAAGCGGAAAAATTTACGATAGGAATGCAATCTATAGTGGTACATGGAACACTAGAAGAAAGAAAAAATCAGATTGCATCAATACCAAATTATGATATAGTAATAACCTCATATGAATTATTGAAGAGGGATATAGAAGAATATAAAAAATATGATTTTAAATTTAAGTACATAATTGCAGACGAAGCACAGTACATAAAAAATAATAACACACAAAATGCGAAAGCAATCAAGAATATATCAGCAGAAACAAGATTTGCACTAACTGGAACGCCAATAGAAAACTCTTTGTCTGAGCTATGGTCAATATTCGATTTCATAATGCCAGGCTACTTATTTGGATACAGAAAATTCAAAGAGCTTTATGAAACGCCAATAATAAAAGAGGGCAATGAAGTGGCAATGAACAAATTGAAAAAATTGATAGAGCCATTCGTATTAAGAAGAATAAAAGGTGAAGTCTTAACAGAGCTACCAGATAAAATGGTATCTGTTCTAAATAGCCAGATGGTGGACGAGCAAAGAGATATTTATTTGTCTTATTTAGCAAAGGCAAAGAAAAATGCAATGGAAGAAATACAAGAAAATGGAATAGAAAAGAGCCAAATAAAAATACTTGCACTATTAACAAGATTAAGACAAATATGTTGCCACCCAAGTCTATTTATAGACAACTACAAGGGCGAAAGCGGTAAGCTAAACCAATGTATAGAAATAGTAAAAGATGCAATACAATCAGGACACAAAATACTACTATTTTCAGGATACACGGCAATGTTTGAAATAATAGAAAAAGAATTGCAAAAAGAGAATATAGAATTCTTAAAATTAACAGGGCAAACCAAAGTATCTGAAAGAATAAATTTAGTAGATGAATTTAACAGCAATCCAAACAAAAAATTATTCTTAATCTCTTTAAAAGCCGGTGGAACTGGTCTAAACTTAGTTGGAGCAGATGTGGTAATACACTATGACCCATGGTGGAACTTATCTGCAGAAAATCAGGCTACAGATAGAACCTACAGAATAGGACAAAAGAGAAACGTACAAGTATATAAATTAATAACAAAAAACTCAATAGAAGAGAAAATATATGAACTACAAAAAAGAAAAGAAACTTTGATTGATAGCATGCTTTCAACAAACCAAACATTTATAAGCAAGCTTTCAAAAGAAGACATAATGAATTTGTTTGAATAATTTCGCCCAATAGGGACGCCCTTTTTTGGGCGATTTAATATTATTGAAAGAGAACAATTTCATTTTTTCAAAATTACGGTATTTCGCCCTTGGTCGGAGCTCCTTCGGACTCCTCAAAAGGCGGGCTCGACCTTATTTTTCAAAATGAAATTATTCTTACATATTAATATAAATTTAGTATTACTAATGAGTGATGAAAGGATATAGTATGAATGATTTTATAACTGTTGTTGGTGGCGGATTAGCTGGTTCTGAGGCTACGTACCAGATTGCTAAAAGAGGGATAAAAGTTAGATTGTACGAGATGAAGCCTAATAATTTTTCACCAGCACATTCGAATAATAATTTAGCAGAGATTGTTTGTAGCAATTCTTTTAAGTCTAATTTGCACACGAATGCTTGTGGGCTTTTAAAGGAAGAACTAAGAAATTTAGATTCCCTTCTTATTAAAGTCGCTGATGAAACTGCTGTACCAGCTGGGCAGGCTCTAGCTGTTGATAGAGAGGTGTTTTCTAAAAAGGTTACTGAAGCTTTAGAAAACATGAAAAATGTAGAAATAATTAGGCAAGAAGTAGGAAAAGATGGACTATCAATAGAGAGTATTGCAAAAGATGGAATTGTTATAATTGCAACAGGCCCACTTACTTCTGATGCCTTATCTAAGCAAATTTTAGAACTTACAGGAGAAAACGATTTACACTTTTATGATGCAGCAGCCCCAATAATATTTAAAGATAGTATTGACATGAATATAGCTTTTTATGGCAATAGATATGAACAAGAAAGAGCTAAAGATGAAGATGTAGAAGAATGGAAAGCAAAGCAGAAAAATGATGGAGATGCAAGCTATATAAATCTTCCAATGAATAAAGAAGAATATGAACATTTTTGGAATGAATTAGTTAATGCAGAGGTTGTGGAATTACATCAATTTGAAAAAAGAGAAATTTTTGAAGGCTGTATGCCAGTTGAAGTAATGGCAAAGAGAGGAATAGATACATTAAGATATGGCCCATTAAAGCCAATGGGATTTACTGATCCGCGTACGGGTTACAGGCCATATGCACTAGTTCAGTTAAGGCAAGACAATAAAGATGCAACAATTTATAACATTGTTGGATTTCAAACAAATTTAAAATTTGGCGAACAAAAACGAGTATTTAGTATGATACCAGGTATAGAAAATGCGGAATTTGCAAAATATGGAGTAATGCATAGAAATACTTTCATAAATTCTACAAAATTATTAGATAGAACATACCAATTAAAGAAAAACAAAAACATATATTTTGCGGGACAAATTACAGGAGTAGAAGGTTATGTAGAATCTATTTCATCTGGATTAGTTGCTGGAATAAACGCTGTAAAACAATTAAGACAAGAAGAAAAGGTCGAATTTTCTGAATATACAATGATAGGAGCTTTGGCTCAATATATATCGACGCCAAATGAAAAATTTCAACCAATGAATGCAAATTACGGGATTTTACCAGAGCTAGAGGGAAAAAAGATATCAGATAAAAAATTGAAATATGGAAAATTATCAGATAGAGCGTTAGAAAAATTATTTTTAATAGAGTAGAATTTTTTGCCGTTATTTTAGATAAACTTCATTTAAAATGAAATACACAATTTTATTAATAAATTTTCGACGTAAATTATGAGTGTTTGCTTGAATTCTTAGTAAAAATATTGTAAGATAATACCAACCTTTCTTGTCAAAAGGTAGTCTTTACTTAAGGACGGAAAGGAGGGTTACAAGATGACCGTTGGAGATGCAATACTGAGTTTAGTTGATAAATTGTTAGTAGAAAGAGAAAAAGTCGTAAGACTAGAACTTTCAAGAGAACAACAATTAAATGAAGAGAAGCAATCAGACAAAGACCAGGAGTAGACATACATATGGTCGGTAGAGTAGGATTCACAGCCTGCTCTATTTCTTATATAAAAAAAGTATGTGTATTCACAGGTACACATACGATTACAAGTTTGACCGTTGGAATCAAACATTTTTATTTGTAATAGAATGATAACATATTATTTAAAGTTTGTCAAATGATTTTTATACAAACAGTGTTATAATTCATTTGTGATAATGTCTTAATAAATCATTTGAGAAGATATCAATTTTGAATTATATGCAAAGTGTTACAAAAATATAACAAAATATTACATTTTTGTTAAAATACACACAAATTTTTTCTCTTATGGTATATTTATTGTGATAAATAAGACTTGGTATACATAAAGTATTGAAAAAATAAATTATATATGCTATAATATAGACATATGAGTTATAAAAGGAGATTGATAAAATGGCTAAGAGAAGTAATAAAATTGAAAATGAATATCAACAATACTTAAAAATGTCACCCGAATTTGTACATTTAACAGGTGAATCTTTAAAGCAACAAATTGGTGGTTTGGATAATGCAGTAGAAAAGATAACTGCCCAAATGATTAATTTGTCAACCGAAATTGAAGCATTAGGCAAAAGTGAAAAAGAAGAAGACAAAAAAGCTTTAGAAGCAAAAAAAGCCAGAAAAGAAAGCTTAAATAAGGCTTTGGAAAATGCTAAAAAAGAAAGAGATGAACAAAAACCTAAATTAGAAAAACAATTAAACAGAGTTCAAGGGTTTGAAAAGAATAAGGCACAGATTGAAAGAATAAAACAGATAAAAAATGATCTTGGAAATAAAAAAATGCATTTAGAATATGAAGTAAGCTATAATGAAAAGAAGATTTCTGAACTTGAAGAGCAAGTAACTGAAATAGATAAAGATGAAAATACTAAGTCAGTTATAGCTGAACTTGAAAAAATGCAAAAGTCTGACGTGAAAAATTTCGATGTTGATGATATTAAAAAATTAGATGAATTAGAAGCAAAAAAATCTGATATTGATGAAAAGAAAGCAGGAATTAAATCTAAAATTGACAGCTTGAAAAATGCCAATAAAGATTTAGAGCATAAAATTGATACATTAAATACTGAAATTGCAAAATGTGATTTTGCTTGGAAGAACTTATTTGCAAATAAAGCTTGGGATGAAATTGAGGCTAAATCTATGGATGGCAGATTTACAAAGAAAGAAGAAAAAGCTAAACAAGAAGAACCAAGTAAAGAAGAGCCTAAACAAGAAAAAGCTCCAGCTGCTGAGAAACCTACAGTAGAAGATGTAGATAAACCAGTAGAACCAATGTGGACTGATTTACAATCAGAAGAAGAAGCTAAGAAAGAAGAAGCTGAACAAGCAGCAAAGGAAAACAATGAAAAGGCACTAGTAAAAACAAGTAGATGGTCTAAATTATGGAATGCAATAAAGCACCCAATTCAAACTATAAAAGCTGCAAGAGAAAAAGCTAAGTCTGGAGAAGGTAAAAGAATTATAAAAAATGGTGATGCAATTAAAAAAGATGGAGAGCCAGAAAAAACAGAAGCACAAAGTGTTGATGCATTTATAGCAAAATTACGCCAAATGTCTGAAAAAGAAGCTGCAAAAGATGCTCAAAATAAGGATAATAAAGAACAACCAGATTATTCAAAATATGTAGCAAGACATGCAAGAAAAGTTGAAGCTCAAAAACAAAGAGACGACGAAGGAAGATAAAATTAATTCCATATAAATATTAGAAAACTAAGTGAAATATTCGCTTAGTTTTCTTGCTTTTTACGACATATTAGTATAAAATAAACAAGAAATCGAATGTCAAAAACTAATTTGACTTGTGTACAATAAAAATAATGATGCAATTGTAAAATTACGTAGAAAATTAGTAAAATGTTTTTATTCAGAAAATTAATTTTTCGACTTGTATCTTTGATGAGGGGATTAAACTAGAAATGAAACAGATTTTATTTGTTATTGCAATGAAAAAGGAAGCAACAGACATTGCAGAAAAATTGAAACTAGAAAAGATTAACGAAAATGTATATAGAAAAGAAAATATCTCTTTAATTATTACTGGAATTGGAAAGCAACAAACAGCAATCAATTTAACCAGATATTTAGAAAATTGTGATATAAAGCCAGATTTAATAATAAATATGGGATATGTTGGCTCTACTAACTCTAAAATTGGAGAATGGGTTAATGTTAGTAAATCTTATAATTATGAATGGAACATTCCAGGAGAGCAACAATATACTGTTGAAGAATTTAATGATGACAGAATTAAAACATTAGAAAATATTAAGAAATTACCATGTTATAGTGCTGAAAGTTTTGTAACACATACAGATATAAAAGACGATGTGCTTTTTGACATGGAACTAAATTCTATTTATATAATTTGTTGCATGTGTAAGATAGATTTAATATCACTAAAAAAAGTTAGTGATAATTTGAGTCTGGATGATTACTACAAAAATATAGATATGAAAAAAGTAATGGAATTAACCAGTGGATTAGAATTATTAAGAGGAGAACTATAAATGTATTTGAAAAGACTAGAACTGCAAGGGTTTAAATCGTTTGCAGATAAGACTGTATTGGAATTTAAGCCGGGTATTACAGCTGTTATTGGACCAAATGGTTCTGGTAAGAGTAATATTTCGGATAGCATTAGGTGGGTACTTGGAGAGCAGAGTATGAAGTCTTTAAGAGGCGCAAAGGCAGAAGACGTAATATTTGCTGGTACTCAAAATAGAAAATCGTTGGGATTTGCAGAGGCATCTATTGTAATAGATAACTCTGATGGAAAATTACCAATTGAATATAATGAAGTAACAGTTACAAGAAAATTATATAGAAGTGGTGAGACTGGCTATTTTATAAATAAAACACCATGTAGACTTAAAGATATTATAGAATTGTTTATGGATACCGGTATTGGAAAAGATGGATATTCTATAATTGGACAAGGTAAAATTGACGAAATTTTGAGCAATAAATCAGATGATAGAAGACACATATTTGAAGAGGCTGCCGGAATTGTAAAGTATAGAACTCGTAAGGTGGAATCTGAGAAAAAACTAGAGCAAACAAAGCTCAATCTATTGCGTATAAATGATATTTTATCTGAAATAGAAGGACAATTAGATCCTTTGAAATTGCAGGCAGATAAAGCCAGAAAGTTCTTAGATTTAAGAGAAGAGCTTAAGAGCATTGAAGTTGGACTATTTGTGTATAACATAAATACATATAAGGAAAAACTTGAACAAATTGTAGAAGATTTACAAATTTTAAAAGACCAAGAGACATCAGAAAGCCAAAAGTTAGAAGAGGGGCAAAATAAAAAAGATACTTTAAAAGCTAGAATTGATGAACTTATTGCAGAAATTGAAAATATGCAAAATGTTGGTTTCGAGAGCAAGACGAAGATTGAACAGTTAAATTCTCAGATAAATGTTTCTAAAGAAAGAATTTCAAACAATGCTACAAATATTGAAAGACTTACAAAAGAAATAGAGGAACTACATCAAAGAATTAATGATTTCAATGAGGAGAAAGATAGCAAGGTTTCTAAGAAGGACAACTTATTTAAGAATAAGGAAAAGTTTGAAACAGAACTAAAAGAGAAGGAAGAAGAGCTTGCAAAAATATCTGCTAAATTATCTGAAAAAGAGCTTGAGATAGAAGGAAAGAAAAAACAAGTAGAAGCAGATACAGACGTAAAATATGAAAGACTTGCCGAAATTAATACATATGAAATAAATTACGAAAACTTAGAAAAAACTAAGAAAAATGTAAAGCAAGAGCTTCAAAGCACTATTTCTGAATTAGATAGTAACAGAATAAAGAAACAAGAAATTTCGAAAAATTTTCAAGAAATAGAAGCAACAAGAAACAAGGCTGTTAAGACTTTAACAGAAATAAAAAATCAAAAAGAAGAGGCTTTAGCCATTATAAAAGACTTTGATGAAAAAATAAACAAGCTCACAGCAGAGTACAGAATGAAAGATTCTAGATGTAAGTTCTTAATTGAAACAGAACGTGATAAAGATGGATATATGAAGAGTGTTAAATCTTTACTACTTGCATGTGAACAAAATAGTGAATTAAATGCAGGAGTAGAAGGCGTGCTTGCAAGCCTAATTTCAGTTGACAAAAAGTATGAAACTGCAATCGAAATGTGCTTAGGCCAGGCTATGCAAAATATAGTTACAAAAACAGAGACAGATGCAAAAAAATTGATAGAGCATTTGCGTAAGAACAATTTAGGAAGAGCGAGCTTTTTACCAATTTCATCAGTTCATGGAAAGAAAATAGAAAAAGTAAATTCTAATGGAATAGATGGAGTTATTGGCATAGCAGCAGAACTAGTAAAAGCAGATAAGAAATACCAAGACATAATCTTAAATTTGCTTGGCAGAACAGTAATTGTAGAAAATATGGATAGTGCCATAAAACTTGCAAAGGCTAACAGCTATTCGTTTAGAATAGTAACACTAGAAGGAGACGTAATAAATCCATCTGGTGCAATTAGTGGTGGTTCGGTAGCTCAAAAGACTGTGAATATATTAGGAAGAAGCAGAGAAATTGAAGAATTAAAAGCTAAGTTAGAAGAACTAAATTCGGAAATTAAGAAGCTAGAAAAAGAAAAGGAAGGGCACTCTGTAAAAATAGCCGATACAATAGAAGAATCTGCAAGGCTAGAGAAAAATTTACAAGAAATTGAGATTACATATGCAACTAAAAAGCAAGAATTAGACATGATAGACAGTCAAATTACTAAACTTGAAGAAAAAATGGCTAAGCTAAAAAATCAAGTTGAAGAAATTGATGAAGAAAAGAAAAAATTAGAAGTTTCTAAGGAAGGCACAAAACAAGTAATTGCAAATTTAGAAAAAGAAATGCAAGAATTAAATGCAGAGATTACACAGTTTGCAGAGCTAAATAAAGATGACCAAACTTACATAGATAACTTAAATACAGATATAACAGACTTAAAAATTTCTGTATCTTCATTCGATGAGAGTGGAACATCTCTTGACGAAATGATTGCAAGAATAGAACAAGATATTCAAAATGCAAATGCAAGCATAGAGACGAAAAAAGCAGACATAGAGAATGCAAAATTAGAGACTACTAAAAATGAAGAAGCAATTTCAAACTTCGAGCAAGAAATAGAAAAGATTAAATCCGAAGTTACGAACAGCTCCGAAAAGATAGAAGCTCTAAAGAATGAAAAGACAGAAAAAAATGAAGAATTAGAAAAGATAGAGGCTCAAATAGAGTCACAATATAGTGTGTTGAATGGTCTAAAAGAGCAAATAGTAAAAGTCGAAAGCAAAAAGACAAAACAAGAACAAGACATAGACGATTTAATAAACAGATTGTGGCAAGAATATGAGCTAACTCCTAACAACGCAGATGGTTACGCAAAGCCAGATAATGTTCAAGTTGCTCAAAAGAGAACAACAGAACTACGTAAAAATATAGCAGACTTAGGAAGCATAAATGTAGATGCAATAGAAGATTACAAGAAAATGCAAGAAAGATATGACTTCATGAATGAGCAAAGGCTTGATTTAGAAGACTCTATCACAAAGCTTAGAAATGTAATTTCAGAAATGACGACTACAATGCAAAAGCAATTTGATGAGAAATTCAAACAAATAAACAAAAACTTTAACGAAGTGTTCATCGAACTATTTGGTGGAGGAAAGGCAGAGCTAATATTAGAAGATGAAGCCAACATACTAGAATGTGGAATAGACATCAGGGTACAACCACCAGGAAAGAAACTACAAAACATGATGCTATTATCAGGTGGAGAAAAAGCGCTAACAGCAATAGCAATATTGTTTGCAATACTAAAAATAAATCCAGCTCCATTCTGCATATTAGACGAAATTGAAGCCGCTCTTGATGACGTAAACGTTGCAAGATATGCCTTATATTTAAAGAAATTCAGCACAGAAACGCAGTTCTTAGTAATAACACATAGAAAAGGAACAATGGAAATTGCAGATACAGTTTACGGTGTAACAATGGAAGAAAAGGGAATAAGCAAATTATTATCGATGCAGCTTAAATAAGAAGGTGAATAGATATGATAAGAAGCTATAAAGAAGAACAGGAATTAAAAGAAAAGATATTAGAGCTTAGAAAAAAAATTATCCTTATGATAAGATTGCAATGGAACTTGGTACAAATGAAAGTCGTGTGAAGCTTTTAATAGGATTACTTGTAGAAGAGGGAAAACTTGATAGCTTGGCTACAAATTTATATAAGAAAGAAACTGAGGAAAAGCTAAAACAGATATTGAGTATGGCAAAGGCAAAAAGAAATGTGAGTGAGATATCTAGTTCTTTAGGTATTTCTGTAGATAGAACTTATTTATATCTTGATAGGCTTGTTGAAGAAGGAAGGTTATCTATAGCAGAAGTTTACCAATGTGCAGATGAAGAAATAGAAAAAAGAGTGATAGAATTAAGAAAAGCGGGCTTAGGTCAACGTGAAATTATGAAAGAAATGAAGATAACTAAGCAAGATACATTAAGAAGAATATTAGACAAGCTATTTTCGGAGGGCAAAATAGATTCATATAAAAAAGTAGATAAAACTAAAAAACGAATAGTTGAATTATTGAAATATGGATATAATGCAGAAGAAATATCGAGGCAATTAGTAAAAGATGAACAAAATATAAGAAGTCTTATGGCTGAACTTATAAGAGATGGAGTTATTACACAAGATGAAATCACGCAAGCAAGAGAAGCAAAAAAAGAAGAAATAATTGAGTTGATAAGACAAGGAAAATGAAGAAGAGAAATCATTCAAAAAATAGGCATTAAATATAAAGATTTAGGAGACTTTTTGCGAGAAATAATTGAAAGCGGAGAACTTAAGAAAAATAAGGAAAGTTCAAAAGTAAACAGAAGAGATTTAATTGAACAAGATGATGGAAGATAGGAAAATAAAACCTCAACATGTTTGGGGTTTTATAATTTTTTCTAAAATATGAAATTTTTTTATGAAAAATGTAAACAATAATTTTAGGTGATAATATGAATATAGAATATAGAAAGATTTTAGAAAAAAGATTAAAAAAAGGAATTGCAAATAATAAATTTGTAATTTATTTGCAACCAAAGTTTTATACAAAGACTGAAGAACTAGCAGGAGCAGAAGCATTGGTACGTTGGAATAGAGATGGAGATGTAGTAATGCCAAATATTTTTGTTCCATTATTAGAAAAATATGAGTTAATAACAGAGCTAGACACATATGTACTAGAAAGTATTTGCAAATTACAACAAAACTGGGAGAAAAAAGGTTATAAAATATTTCCAATATCAGTAAATGAGTCAAGACTACATTTGTATAATAAAAATCATATAAATGATTTAATAGATTTTGTAAATAAATATAGTATAAAACCAAATACTATAGAATTAGAAATGACGGAGACCTCTGTTGTTAATAATGTTGAGCTTGCAAAAGAAGCGGAAAGGAATGTTCACAAATTGGGATTTACAGTATCTATGGATGACTTTGGAACAGGCTATTCATCTTTTAGCATGTTAAAAAATATTAATATAGATGTTCTAAAAATGGATAAAAGTTTTTTTGATGATATAGTAGAAAGTAGTCGAGGTAAAATTATAATAGAGGCAATAATTGAAATGTCACATAAGCTGGGAATAGAGGTTGTGGCGGAAGGCATAGAAAACAAGGAACAAGTTGATTACTTAAAAAGAATAAATTGTGATATGATACAAGGATATTATTTTGAAAAGCCGATATCAATAGAAAAATTTGAAGAAAAATATAAAAATGTGTTTAAGTAACATACTTAATGAGAATTTTTATACTTTGTATTATACCAAAAGAATATAAAAAATCAAGTGCTAGAAGAAATTTTTATAGAATAAAAATTATAAAAAAGAAAATAAATTAAAAAATACTAAAACTGTTATTGCAAGCTAAAAATAAATGAGAAAGCAAGATTCTCTCTTTATCATTAAGTATGTTACTTAATAAAAAAATGGAAGGATGAATCTTATATGAAAACAAAAGAAATTAAAGGAATTACACTAATCACACTTGCGGTTACAATTGTTGTTTTATTAATACTTGCAGGAATAAGCATAAATACAGTTATTGGTGATAATGGAATAATAAAAAAAGCACAAAGTTCTGCAGAACTAACAAAAGAAAGTGAAGCAAAAGAAATAATTAATAGAACTATAATGGAATTTTATTTGACAAATGAATATGAAACATTAGAAGATTTTTTGAATACAAAAGTTTCAGAGGGAAGAATAGATAAAGTAGAAAAAAATGCTGATGGAACATTAAAAGTATGGAAGAATGATTACAGTGTAACAACAGAAAATAAAACAAATTCCTTAAATAACAATGATAATAATATGAATAAAAGAATAAAAATAAGTACAACTCCATATGAGGGAATATATGATAGCTGTGAACATGAAGCAATTATAAATGTGAATGTAGAACCAACAGATACAACACTAGAATATTCTACAGATGGAATAAACTATTCTACAACAATTCCAAAGATAATAAATGCAGGAACAGCTACTATAAAGATAAGAGCAAGTAAGGAAAATTATGAAACAAAAAACGTAACAGTGATAGCAAAAATAGAAAAAGCTGAAGGAAACTTAAGTTTATCAGAAACAAGTGGAACAATTAATTATCCCAATAGCACAACATTTACAGTTAGCGGAAATACCGGAACTTTAAGTGTATCATCTTCAAACACAAATGTGGCAACAGTAAGCATAAGCGGAAGTACGGTAACAGTAAAATCAGTTGGAGCAGAAAGTGCTACAATAACAGTAAAGAGTGCAGCAAGTACAAACTATAATGAAAAAACAGCAACATATACAGTAACAGTAAAAAATTCAACATTTACAGAAAATTCAGGAGTGGGTTATTATGCAGACACAGATGGAGATGGAACACCAGATGGAATAATATTTGCAGACTTTAAAAATGGCGGTAGTGGTTCATGGGGAGGCATTGATTATACTATCCCTACAGCCACAGGGCTAAAAGAGTATTATGTAAGTAAAACGAATTATAATGGGCCATTTGGAATAAAAGATGTATTATCTGCAAGAGGAAATGGAAATGCAAGGTTTAATGTAATGGCATTAAGTGATTATAATAATAGCGCTACATACACATTTATAGATGCAAAAAGTATAACATCAGGAGATTGGAGGACGCCTACAAAAGAGGATTGGGCTATGTTTGCAGAACAATTAAGAATAGAAACTTTTGCGTTTACAAATTCTAGTGAATATGGATTAAAAGCAATGTATTGTTCGTCCTCTGGCGAGATCGAGCCCGAAATCAACCTCAGCTTCGGCTATTTCGTTAATTTTGCTCATGGCAACTTCATCTACAACAGCAGCAATAAATGTCCTGTGCGTCTGGCTAGGACTTTCTAATTTTGTAAAAAATTAGAAATAAGAAAAATGCGTTATGTAAATAACGCATAGATTCAAACACAGATATATTCATAGAATAGTTGCATGATATAAAGTGAATTTTCATAATAAAATTAGAGTATATTTGAAATTTTACGTGGAGTTTCAGATATACTCTAAAATTTTAATGTGACAACATTAAAGTTGTATCTAGTTAATTGTATGAATGTGTTGACAATATTTCTTTTATTTCTTTTTCAGATAAGTTAACTGCTTTTGAAATTTGCTCTATAGGAATATTAAGTTTATGCAAATTTTTTATTATGTCCTCTTTTTCGTTTTCTGCTTGCTGTGCCTCTTTTTTCGCTTCTTCTAACTTTTTTCTTGCTTCTTCTAATTCTTTTTTCATTTGTAATTGGTCAGCTATTTCAAGTGTTCTATTTAAAACTCTTCGCCTTAATAAGTCATCTTGACTTATTCTATCCAATTCTTCTTTTGCCTCTTTAATATCTTTATTTTCTTCCATTATACGAGATACCTCCTCTTTCTCTGGATTATCTAGAAAAAGCATCCATTGGAGTACTTCATCGTTCGGTGTTTTATGGTATGCTTTTACTACTTTAGGTAACTCTATTATAATAATTTCAAAATAATCTGTCAATATAAGATCTAACTCTTCGTTTTCTCTTATTTTCCACGTGGTCTGAGGTTTTTCGAGATTTTTTGTTAATTTGAAATCATCATCTAAAATTATTATTGATATTGTTTTTCTTAAGTCACTGTAAGTATCACCAATCTTTAAATTAGCAACATACATTTTTGCCCAGTAATATACAAATCTCTCAGCAATATTATTATTTGAAGCAAGTTGTACCTCTATGTCACACTCAGTATTTCCATTTATTACTGCTCTTAAATCTAGTCTTCCGTTTTTATCATCTTTATTGTCGTTTAATAAATCTGTACTTTTATCAAGCTCAAGCTTGTCTATTTTTATCTTCAAAATAGCCTCTAGCATAGCTTGTGTAATCCTTGGTTTTCCTCTTGAAAATAATGCTTTAAACACTACATCATTCTTTGGTTGTAATATGCTTTTCTTTTCATTGGGCATATGTAAACCTCCCTGATTTGGAATAATTTTAATTTAGTTATTAAAAGTTTAATCGAATTGTATGTAGAACATTTTGCCAGAATGGCTAATTGAAGAAATCAATGATTTTGATACAAAATAAAAGATAAAAACTTTTAAGAAATAACTGAGTATATTATATATAAATTACGTATAAAGTCAAGGAAAATCATTCGCTATATTTCGACATTTTATTATATTTAGTAAATAAAAAGAGAGCTTTTTTCTTTAAGTTTAATACTTAATGAGATTTTTTTACTTTATATTATATTAAAAGGCTTAAAAAAATCAAGCGTTTTGAATTCATTTTTTATATTTTAAATAAAAAACATTGACACTTAATGGGAAGAATGATATTTTATAACTGGTGTAAATACAAAGGAGAAAAAATGGGAGTAAAATTTACAGAATGGTTTTTAGGAATGATTTTTACATTAATAGGCATCTTTTTGTAATCATATGTTATGCAATAGACAATAATGAAGAAGAAAGAACATTCAAAAGTAAAAACATTTGGTTTAATCCAAAACGTATAATTGAAAGAAATCATATTGATATTTTACCAGTATATATTGATCCTAAAAATCTTAAAAGATAGTATGTATCAATGGAAGAAGTTGAAAATTATAGAAAAAATAGTTAACAAAAATAAATCTGTCGATATGTTATTTCAGTGATTATTGAAGGGGCAAAGTAAATTTATGATGGAAGATAATTTATATAATTAAGGAGGAATTTACATGAAAAAGTCGTATATTATTATAGGAGTGGTTGTAATTGTAATGCTTGCTGCAATAGGAATTTATGCAGTTATAAACAGCAATTCTCAAAGCAAAAAACAATTGGAAGAAAATTCAACAAATATAGAAGGAACAACTAATACAGAAAATTCTACAAAGGAGAATAACACAGAGAATAAAGACGAATATATACAAAATAATCAAATAAGCAATGAAAGTGAGGAAAATAATATGTATAGTACAGGAAAACATCATGCTGAAATAGTTGTAAAAAACTATGGAACAATAGCACTAGAATTGGATGCAGATGTTGCACCAATTACAGTAGAAAATTTTGCTAATTTAGTAAATGAGGGATTTTATAATGGATTAACTTTCCATAGAATTATATCAGGATTTATGATTCAAGGAGGAGACCCTCTTGGAAATGGAACTGGAGGAAGTAGTAAAACTATAAAAGGTGAATTTGCTTCTAATGGAGTAAAAAATTCAATTTCTCATGTAAGAGGAACTATTTCAATGGCAAGATCTTCTATGCCAAACAGTGCAAGTTCACAATTCTTTATAGTTCATCAAGATAGCACATTCTTAGATGGAAAATATGCTGCATTTGGAACTGTTACAAGTGGAATGGAAGTTGTCGATAAAATTTGCGCAGACACAGCTGTTGAAGATGATAATGGAACTGTTGCAAAAAATAATCAACCAGTAATTGAAAAAATAACAATAATAGATTAAAAGAGGATAAATTGTATGAACGAAGAAAATGCTCAAGTTATTTATGATTTACTTGATAGAATTAAGGTAACTGATGAAAATAGAGAAAGAATGGAAAAAATCAGAAAATTCCTTAGTGAAAGTAAGTTTCAAGAGGCTTTAGATGAATTACAAATATTGCAAATGTCTGGAAATGTAGAATATGAGGATTATGCAGAGGTCAAGGAAAAGGAAAGAAAGATAAAAGAGAGAAAACAAGAAGAAGGTCTAGGATATCCTGTTGAATTAGCCGATACTGAACTTGAAAAGAGATATATTGGTTTGCTTTTAAATGATGTAAAACAGATTTCTGCATATTATTTCTTGCATAAAGATTGTCTATTCTTGGATGAACAGCTATTAGATGTATATAAAACAGTATTGTTTACAGATGGTGAAAAGTATGCACCAGAAATTGCAAAAGAAGGATTTAATTTTGCCAGAACAACTGATGAACTAATAGAATTCAAATATCAAATTCAAGTTGATTATGAAAATTCTAAATTCAAAATGGAAAAGACGTATACTGAGCTAAAAAAATTATTTACACTTAGAAGATGCTGTAGAGAAAATCCTGTAAAACATATACAAAAAGAGATTGCAGACATAAGAAATTACGAATTATATGATAAAATGACTGTTGAAGAAGTTGAAGGAGCTGTTGAACAGGTTACCGCAACAGAAAAATTTAAAAGGTCAGTTTTAAATGATGATTTAACGGGATTCTTGGTAAGAGGAGATAATACTTTAACAAATGGTTTATCAATTCCATTCAAAATTTTATCTAGTGTGTTCAAAGGAATAAGACAAGGTGAAACAATGGCTTTTGCAATGCCATCAAACTCTGGTAAGAGTAGATTTACAATTAACTTGGCAGCATATATTGCCTTGATACATAAAAAGAAAGTTTTATTAATTTCTAATGAGATGTCAGAAGAAAAGATGAAACTATGTCTAATAACAACAATAATAAATAACCCAGAAATACAAGAGCTACACGGTCAACACCTACATAAAACAGAAGGAGAGTTACTAGAGTTCAAGTTTAGACCAGATGACCCTACAACTGTTAGAGTAGATGAAAATGGATATGTTGTTAAAGAAGAAGATGAAACACAGGCTGAATTTGCAAGAAGACTTTCAAATATATCAACAGAATTTACACAAACAATAAAAGTAACAAATTGGTTTAATAAACAGATAGAAAATTCTATATATTTTATAAATATAACAGATCATACGAATGATGAGTTAAAAAAGGTAATAATGAACTATTATTATAAAGAACATGTTGAATATGTATTTTATGATACACTGAAAACAGATATTGATAATATTGGAAATGGGGAAGAGTTAAAGAAAACGGCAACAATATTATCGAACTTAGCACAGAATTTTAATATGTTTATCGGCTCAACTTTACAACTTGCAGAAACAGTAACTGACCCAATTAACTTAAACATAAACGATTTAGCCGTTAGTAGAACGGTAAAGGAAGTATTAGATACACTTTGTTTATTTAAACAAATACACAAAGAAAATTATAAAAATTATGAATATTCATTAAATGAGGTAGACGATAAATTCTTTAATTTAAAGGATTACGATGACCCTGATGAAAGATACTATGCGTGCGTGGTTGATAAAAACAGAGCAGGTGCTAAACCTAAAGTATTATTCAATCTAAATTTAGCATATAATAGATGGGTAGAGCTTGGATATTTACGATTAAAAGATGCAGAATAATTTTTAACTTCGCCCAAAAGGGACGCCCCTTTTTGGGCGAAGTTTATTATAAAAAGTAATTAAAATTTAAATGTAAAAAGCTTAAATAATAAAGAAGAATAATTAAATGTATTTACAACTAAAGAAGGAGTGAAACAATGAAATACCAATTTGAAGTACCGGGGAAAATAGTAGGAAAGGAAAGACCAAGAGTAAATATGTATACTGGAAGAGTATATACTCCTGGAAAAACAAAAGACTATGAATTTTTGATACAGCAATATTTTAAAATGAAATACCCAAGATACGAGATGCTAGAGGGAAGGCTTTCAATAAATATAATTGCATATTTAAAAATTCCTAAAAGCACCAGTAAAGCAAAAGTAGAGGAAATGCTAGAAAATAAAATAAGTCCAACAAAGAAACCAGATGTTGATAACATAGCAAAATCTATACTTGATGCAATGAATAACTTCGTATTCAAAGATGATAATCAAGTAAGCAAAATAAGCGTAGAAAAACGTTTTGCATTAGAAGAAAAAGCAGTGATAGAAGTAGAAGAATATTAAATTGTGAATTATTTGTGAAATTAGCACTCTGTTATTGACTTTGCTAAAATAAAGAACTATAATACGTTTTAGTATTAAAAATAGTGTGAAATAATATTAAAATTTTCAGGCTATTACGAAGGGAAGGAATGAATTTTATTATGGAAAACAAGCAATTTAAAGCAGAGTCTAAAAGGTTGTTAGACCTAATGATTAATTCAATTTACACGAATAAAGAGATATTTTTAAGGGAGCTAATTTCAAATGCCAGTGATGCAATTGATAAGTTGTATTATCGTTCTCTTACAGACAAGAATGTAAAGGTTAATAAGGATGATTTATATATAAGGATAACTCCAAACAAGGAAGCACGTACTTTAACTATTGAGGATAATGGTTGTGGTATGAACAAAGAAGAGCTTGAAGAAAACCTTGGAACTATTGCAAAGAGTGGTTCTCTTGCATTTAAAGAGGCTGCTAAGGCAAAGGAAAACGCTGAAAAAGACGATGATGTAAACATTATAGGTCAATTTGGTGTTGGTTTCTATTCTGCATTTATGGTTGCATCTAAGGTAAGAGTTGAGAGTAAATGCTATGGTGCAGAAAAAGCATATGCATGGGAGTCAGAAGGTGCAGAAGGTTACACGATTGATGAGTGCGATAAATCAAACTTTGGAACAAAAATTATCTTAACACTAAAGGCTGATACTGATGACGAAAAATATAGTGATTTTCTTGCTGAATACAAGATTGAGGAATTAATTAGAAAATATTCTGATTACATTCGTTATCCAATCAAGATGGAAGTGGAACACGAGCATGAGGTTGAACAGCCAGAAGGAGAGAAGAAAGAGCCTAAATTCGAAAAAGTAAGACATGACGAAATTTTAAATAGCATGATTCCAATTTGGAAAAAGAATAAATCAGAAGTTTCAGATGAAGATTACAATAATTTTTATCAAGAAAAATTTGGGGATTATCAAAAGCCTCTAAAAGTAATACGTACATCTGTTGAAGGAGATGTAAGCTATACAGCATTATTGTACATTCCTTCGCACACACCATATGATTATTACACAAAAGACTTTAAGAGAGGACTTCAATTATATTCAAATGGCGTATTAATAATGGATAAGTGCGAAGATTTACTTCCAGATTGCTATGGTTTTGTAAGAGGATTGGTAGATAGCCCAGATTTATCACTTAACATTTCAAGAGAGATGTTACAACATGATAGACAACTAAAAATAATTGCTAAGAATTTGGATAAGAAAATAAAATCAGAATTATTAGACATGTTACATAAGAATCGTGAAGATTATGAAAAATTCTTTACAATATTTGGTACAACACTAAAATTTGGAGTTTACAATGATTTTGGATTAAATAAAGATAATCTAAAAGATTTATTAATGTTCCATTCTTCAACAGAAAATAAATTAGTAACACTTGATGAATATGTTGATAGAATGAAAGAAGGACAGGATAAAATATATTATGCATGTGGAGAAACTGTTGATAAAATAGAATTATTGCCACAGGTTGAAGCAGTAAAGGAAAAAGGCTACGAAATACTTTACTTAACAGAAAATATAGATGAATTTGTTGTACAAGTATTAATGGAGCATAAAGAAAAGAAATTTATAAATGTATGTGCAAACGATGTTGACCTAGACACAGACGAAGAAAAAGAAGCTTTGAAAAAAGAAAACGAAGAAAACAAAGACATGTTCACATTAATGAAAGAAACAATAGGGGAAGGTGTGCAAGAAGTAAGATTTACACACAGACTAAAAAATCACCCAGTATGTTTAACAAGCGAAGGTGCGTTATCAGTCGAAATGGAAAAAGTAATAAACTCAATGCCAAACGACCAAAAAGTAAAAGCACAAACAGCCTTAGAAATAAACGACTCACACCCAATAGCTCAAAAAATAAAAGACTTATATGAAAACGACAAAGAAGAGCTAAAGAAATATACACAAGTTTTATATGCACAAGCAAGATTAATAGAAGGATTACCAGTAGAAAATCCAACACAAATAAGTAACTTAATTTGTGAAATAATAGCAAAATAAAATTTTCGCCCAATAGGGACGCCCCTTTTTGGGCGAGAATATTTTAAGACGAAAAGTTGTATAAAAAAATGATATTATTAAAAACAAGGTTGAGCTCGCCTTTTGAAAAGTCCGGAGAAGCTCCGACCAAGAGCGAAATAGCGAAGTTTTTATATAATATCATTTTTTTCTTTTGGGTTGAAAAATTAGTCATTTATTCTTGGATAAAGTCCAATACTTATTAGTCCTGCTATACCAACTAGAACATAAATAATTCTGCTCATTACAGACATGGCTCCGAAAATTGTAGCAACTAGGTCAAAGTTAAATAAACCGATTAATAACCAGTTTATAGCGCCAATTATTACAAGAGTGAGAGCTATATAATAAAGTACTTTCATAACAAACCTCCATAAAAATTATTTTATAATAGTATAAGAAAAAAATAAAAAAATATTCGAAAAAAGTTGAAAATAACATTTCGAATATTTTTTTGAAATTTGGTTATTATATTAGTTAAAAAGTTGAATATTAATTTTGATATCCAAATTTATTCATTTGATGAAGATTAAAATTTATGTAAATATAACATTTTTATGATTAATAAAAAAAGATTTCGCCCCCAAAGGGGCGTCCCTCTTGGGCGAATCTTGGGCGAAGTTGCATGAATATTATTTTTTGAATTGTGAGTTGTACAAGTCTGCATAGAATCCGTTTTGAGCCATTAGCTCTTCGTGATTTCCGTGTTCTATTATGTTTCCTTCGTTCATAACCAATATCATGTCTGCATTTCTAATTGTAGAAAGTCTGTGTGCTATTATGAATGAGGTTCTGCCTTCTGTTAGTTTATCCATGGCTTGTTGTACAAGCTCTTCTGTACGTGTGTCTACACTACTGGTTGCTTCGTCTAGTATTAAGAATGGGTCATTTTTTACCATTCCACGTGCAATTGTAAGCAATTGTTTTTGACCTTGAGATATGCTCTCCGAATCGCCTAATGTGTAGTCTAGTCCACCAGGCAGTGTTTTTATAAATTTGTCTATTCCGACCGTTTTGCAAGCTTTCATTATGTCTTCGTCAGAGACTTCTTTGTTGTATTTTATGTTGTCTCTAACTGTTCCATTAAATAGCCAAGTGTCTTGTAATACCATTATGAACAGGTCGTGTATATTTTCACGAGATAGCTCTTTGGTTGAAACTCCGTCTATTGTAATGTTTCCGTCTGCTATGTTATAGAATTTCATAAGTAGGTTGACCATTGTTGTTTTTCCAGCTCCTGTTGGGCCAACTATTGCAACTTTTTGACCTTTTTTTACATCACAGCTGAAATCTTTTATAACTGTCTTTTTGCCATCATAAGAGAATTTTATGTGGTCAAATACAATGTTTCCTTCAACTTTTGCTGGATCAAGATGTTTAGTGATGTTTTTCTGTTCATCCATTTCAGGTTCTTCTAAAAATTCGAAAACTCTTTCTGAAGCAGCTGCTGTTGTCTGCAAGTTTGTCATACCTTGAGCAATTTGTGTTAAAGGTCCTGTGAATAAACGTATGTACATCATGAATGCTACTATAACACCAAATGTGATGTTTCCGTTCATTGTTAATATTGCACCAACAACACAAACAGCAACATAACTAAAGTTTCCAATAAAGCTCATTATAGGTTGGCTTAAGCCAGATAAGAATCTACTCTTTTTATTACATTCATACACACTTTGGTTTAATTTGTCAAAGGTCTCAGAAGCTTCTTTTTGACCATTGTAAGCATTTACAACATTATGGTTTGAATATATTTCTTCAATATGTCCATTTAATTTTCCAAGTTCAACTTGTCTTGCATTAAAGTATTTTTGAGATTTTGCCATTATAACAAACATTGCAACAAATCCAAGTAGGGAAGATACAATACCTGTTATGGCTAAAATCCAGTTTGTATAGAACATCATTATTATTGAACCTATAAATAATGTTATTGCTCCAACTAGTGTGCCTAAGCTTTGACTTAATGACATAGCAATTGTATCAACATCGTTTGTAACTCTTGATAATAAATCTCCATAGCTGTGTGTATCGAAATATCTAAGTGGAAGTTTATTAATCTTTTTAGATATTTGAGTACGCATTTTTTGAGCAAATTTATTTGCAACTGTTGCCATTATTATGCCTTGTAAAAAGTCAAATAGTGCACTTACAAGATAGATAATAAGAAGGAACAATGCTATAGAATTTATTGTATCAAAGTTCATTCCAGCAATTAATCCATTTGTAATTTCGTTTGTTAAATCACTCAATCTGTTTGGACCGATTATTGATAAAACAGAGCTAAAGCAAGAAAGTACTAGTGCAACTATTACTAATGGAAGTAATTTGTTTAAATAATGAACAAGTTTTTTTACTGCTGTTTTTAAATCTTTTGGCTTTTCAGCAGGAGCGTTTCTACCAAAGTTACGTGGCTTTTTCTTGTAATCTTCTTCGTTATCCATTTTCTAGTTCCTCCTTTGATAATTGTGAATATGCAATTTCCTGGTACACTTTGCAATTGCTTAAAAGCTCCTTATGTGTGCCCATTCCAATGCATTCTCCATTTTCTAATACTATAATTTTATCTGCATTTAATATAGTTCCGATTCTTTGTGCAACTATTATATTTGTAGAATCTTTAGTGTAATTTCTTAGTTCTTCTCTTAGAGTGTAATCTGTTTTGTAGTCTAATGCACTGAAAGAATCATCAAATATGTATATTTCTGGATTTCTTGCAATAGCTCTTGCAATAGCAAGTCTTTGCTTTTGACCACCAGATAAGTTTGTTCCACCTTGTGCAACATGAGCTTCATATTTTTCAGGCATCTTTTCAACGAATTCTTCTGCTTGTGCAATTTCTACAGCTTTCTTTATTGTGTCTTCTGAAATTTCACCTTTTCCATTGTCTCCATATGCCACATTGTAGTTAACCGAACCGCTAAACATTACAGCCTTTTGAGGAACATAGCCTAGCTTGTTGTGTAAAAATTCTTGATTATAGTCTTTTACATCAACACCATCTACTAAAATTGTTCCTTCTGTTGCATCATAAAATCTTGGAATTAAGTTAATCATTGTTGTTTTTCCAGAACCTGTTGAGCCAATTATTGCAACTGTTTCACCTTGATGAGCCGTAAACGATATATTTTTTAATACATAATCATCTCCATCAGGATATTTGAATGAAACATTTTTAAATTCGATTTCGCCTTTTTTATCAGTCTCATCGCTATTTACTTTTCCATCTTTAATAGAAGGCTTTGTATCTAAAACTTCTGCAATTCTTTGAGCAGAAACCTGAGCTCTTGGGTACATTATAAATATCATTGCAAGCATTAAAAACGACATTATAACTTGCATTGCATAACTTGAAAATACTACCATGTCAGCGAAAAGTGGCAATTTATCCATCATACTTGCAGAATCTATTAATCTACTTCCAACAAAATAAATTGAAAGTGTTAAAGTATTCATTACCAAATAAATTACAGGAGACATTGCCGACATGGCTCTTTGGTTAAACATTTGAGTATTTGTAAGTTCTGTGTTTCCAACTTCAAATTTATCTTCTTGATATCCTTCTGCATTGAAAGCTCTTACGACTCTTATACCAGTAAGGTTTTCACGAGTAAGTTCGTTTATATTATCAATCATTTTTTGAACTTTTTTAAACCTTGGAAGTACCAATGCTACAAGAAGAGAAACGCAAGACATTAGAACTAAAACTGCAATTCCAGTAAGTGCACTCCATTGCCAGTTTTTATTTAAAATTTTAATAACTGCCCAAACGGCTGTAATAGGAGATTTAATCAAAAGTTGTAATCCCATAGATATTAGCATTTGAACATTTGTAATGTCATTTGTTGTTCTTGTAATTAAACTGCTAGTAGAAAATTTCTTAATTTCTTGCATACCAAAGTTTTCTACATTTTCAAATAATTTCTTTCTAACATGAAGCGTGAATGATGCAGAAAGTAGGGAAGTTAGGTAACCAACTACAATTGCTGCAATCAAACTGCCAAATGCACAAGCAAGCATATAGCCACCTTGCTTCAAAACATCAGACATTTGGCTTCCTTCTGTTTGAACAAGTTTTGTGATTTCAGACATATAATCTGGAAGTTTCAAATCTAGCCAAACTTGAAATATGATTAATAGCAAAGAAATTGCAACTATTAACCAATCTTTTTTAGTGAAGTTTTTTAATAATTTTAACATTTCTTTTTCCTTTCATTTGAATTTTTGTTTGATAGCGGAGGTAAGAACTTATCTTCTGTTATCATTTCTCGAATTTAATATTAAAATTAGTCTTAATAAATCTAATATAGATGAAAGCAAACTTGCAATATAAGTCATAGCAGCTGCACTTAAAACTTTTTTAGCCGACTTATTTTCATCATTATAAACAAGATTTAATTCTTCTAATTGAACCAATGCTCTTTTAGAAGCATCAATTTCAACTGGAAGTGTAACTAATTGAAATAACACTGTTGCTAGAAGAATTATTATAGATAATTTAATATATCCAGTCAATCCTCCTATAATAGAAATAAGTAATCCAAAGTATCCTAAATAAGATACAAAATTTACAACAGGAACAAGGGCAGATCTAATCTTGAAAAAAGTATAATTTTCTTTGTCTTGAATAGCATGCCCACATTCATGTGCTGCAACAGCAAGTGATGCTATTGAAGTTCCATTGTAAATATCTTTAGATAAATTAATAAGCTTTTTTGATGGGTTATAATGGTCAGACAAATTTCCCGAAATTTCATATACAGAAATTTGAGACAATCCGTTAGAATCCAATATTTTTCTTGCCACATCTTGACCAGTTAATCCAGCAGAATTTTGAACTTTTCTATATTTAGAATATGTAGTATTTATTTTAATTTGTGCAAATACCACAAGTAAAAATCCAATAACTGTAAGTAAAACTGTTAGTGGAGTCTCATACGTCATTAGCCAATAATTCATAATTAATCACGTTCCTTTCTTTAGGCACAAAACCAGTGAAAAAAAATAATTATTTTTCCATGGTGTTTATGCAAAATATACAATCAATTATAAAATGGAAACAGTAGTCAAGTCAACAAAAAAATGTGAAAATTGTGTGAAATATTTAGAAAAAATGAATAATTTTTAGTTGAAAATAAACAAAAGAAAAACTCCCTCCGAAGAGAGAGTAAAAAGATTAAATCTTTTTTGTTTAGTTGTTTGCCTTAGTCGGCAGACAACCAGCAGTGCCCATCCAAGTAGAGCCTCTAGAGTTGACTATTTTAGCTTCACTGTAATGCCGTGTGGCATGGAATTTATTAGTGAACACACCATTTGAAAAATACCAGCCTTCGGGAAAGTTAAATTGTCTCGGATTAGTATCAGTGACTATGGTTATATCATCTCCATATGTCACAAGGATAATTTTCCCACGGTTAAGGCTTTCAAGAACCCTAACTACTATGCTAAGGGGCAAGTCCGCTGTACGGACTATTTTGCTACTGTTCATTTTTTTCCTCTTTTTATAGGCTAATTAGCCTATTGTTTGTTAGTACTTGTTAATAGGAAGTTTGTACTTTTTCTCAAACCAGTTTGAGAGTTCATCACCATACTTCCAAGACTGAGAAAGAACTTCTACTGCTCGCCACAATGTTACGAAGTCAATGCTGTCCATGTGCCCGGACTTCATTGCATAGTTGGCAATGTCATAAATCGGCTTGTCACACTTGGTCATAAGATACTGCATCCATAATGCAAAACGCTTAGCAAATGGAATTACAGTAATATACAACCCTGCGTCTTCGGGATATTTAAGCAAATTTTCCCAATGTTGCCAAAGTACTTTTTCTTCAGAACTTTTGAAGACAAATTCTGTGGATTCAGAAATTTGATCTATCTTAGTTTGAACCACATATGCACGATAGGTTTTTCTTACAAATGCTTTTTTAGGTAGACCAAATATCAAACAATCACCACGAGGTAATTCTTCTATTGTCCGGATGATTTCACTTCTGGGCAAATTTTGTGCTGCATAATAACCTCCAATAAAATCTTTTTTGGAGTAATGGGTGATTAGGACAATGGTGCCCTTGTAAATAACCCGTAGTCCGATAAAGAGAGTATTAGAAGGAAGCTCAAAGGCTTGAAATAGAACTTTCTTAAAATTTGATTCTTTTTCAAAACAACCTTCAACCAAATTAGAGAGTGTTTCTAACGAGTTCACGGAATATGCGACCAAAGTTGCAATACCATTATGAAACTTGTAAATAAGGCATCTTTCTTTTTTGGGAGAAAAGTCGTTCCAAATTTCCAATACTGGAATAGGGGCAAAATGCTTATGAATTTTGCGAGCATAAATGAACTTTGCTCTTGTAACCATATAAAAAACCTCCTTTTGTATGGTTCACTAACAAAAAATATACGTACTATAAGATTATAACACTAATTTACATAATTATCAACTAGGGAATTATGCAATTTGATATTAAAAGTTGAATATAAAAAATGTGGTGTGAGTCTTATTAAAAACTCACACCATATTGATTAGGGGTTAGTCGATAAAATCTTCGGTTTTGGTTGTTTCTTCAACCACTATGCTATCTGCGGTTTTGTGCAACATATCTTTGCCATTGATGTTCTTATCTTCTTTGGAATTTTTTTCATCAAATTTTGAAAAACCAAAAAGTAAGTTGAACAAATAAGCAAATCCAAAAGCCTGCCCAAAATTAATCTGAGCCAACTCAACATTTAACAGCCGAGGAAGAATGTTATTCCAAGAATACATTGTAACTCCAACTGCAATAAGAATTGAGAGAATTTCAAATATTATGACGAGCAGAACCAAAACAACCTTTGCGATTTTTTTGTTTTGGAATTCTTCAAAGATTTTTTCCTTCTTAAGTTCTTCATATTCCGATTTTGCACGGTTATAGTAATCAGATCTAAGAGAACCGATTGTATAAGCAAGTACAAATGCCTGAAACATTGTTACTTTCGAGAAGCCGAACATTGTAGTCATAGCGGTATTCCAACACACTTGGAAAATGGCACCCGTTACTACGGCTACAATAGCAAGTGTAACAGTTACGAAAACAACACCTAAAAGAAGGATTGGAATAAAAGCTATTCCAAGACTTATTCCGTCCTTTACTTTCCGCCAACCGTTTTTAGATTTCTCACTCATAAAGATACCTCCTTGTTAATTTTTCAATACGGTTTGTGAGAAAACTTATTTTATATAAAATGGCTAAAAGCCATAAAACATTTTAATTTTAACATTTTTTTGCGTATTTTGCAATAAAATCAATATAAAAAAACTATGGTTCTATGTTTTAATATATTAATATCAAAAAATGTTAAGATATATGAACTATTTTTCATTGATTACGTAGCTTAAGCAAGAGAGCTGTTTATAAGATGATAATTGCTCACCCCTTCAAAAAGATTTCCTGTATGAAGAGGATGATAACCTTATACTTTGTATATTGATAAAATACAATTGTTTTATTAATATTCTAAGATTTTTTTATAAAATTATTGTGCTTCCATTATATAGAAAGTAGAAGAAAAAAGAGGTAGTAAATGGAGAGTATTGCCAATATAGTAAGATTTAAAAATGCAATTGTATAGAGGCTCATTTTGAACCTCTATTATTTATGATAAATTATAATTTTAATAACTAAAATAATAAGTAAAGTAAGAAATACAAACTTATATATATTTATAATTAAAGAAAACATAGACTCACTCATGCTAGTTCCATTATCTTTAAAATAATCGTGTATAATAGAATCTTTGTCTTGCATACTTACCACGACATCTTTTGATTTTCCATTTTCTAAATACCTAATTTTTAGTTTATAATTATGAAAATCAGGCATATATTCTACACTTTCTATATGTGCCTCATTGCTAATGGAAACCTCACCTATACTTGAATAATTTATCATTTCTAATATAGTACTAGTATTTTGTTGTTTATCATATTTTATAACTCTACCATGGAAAATTGTATATGAAAAAAATACAATAAAACTAACAACTGTAATTATAAGAGTTAATATATATACTTTTTTAAATGAATAATTTTGTTTATTACACATATCCAATCCTCCTAAATCTTCTTATTCTGAATAAAAATATATCCATTTCCGCTCTTTTTTAAAGTAACCTCATATTGATTTTCGGGGGTGTTTGCATCACAATAGATGATATGATATATTCCATTATTTACATTACCAGAAAGGCATTTTGCATTAATATGATGAGTGTCACTATAAGCATAGCAGTAAATATAATTTTCTTTCGTACCAATTTTGTTATTACTTGTATAAGATTTACAATATTTTAATTGTATATTTGGATTGCTATTTTGAGATATATCCAGACCTGTTTTTTCAAAATATAATATTTTAATATGCAATGGGTCAAATGTTAGAATATCTCCAGTGGGTGGAGTGCCATTGAAAACAGTATTAACTAAGTACTCATATTCAGGGGTGTTAGAATCGACTATGTTTCCAATATAAGTATTATAGTATAATATTTCTGAAATATCTATCATACTAGCGTCATCATAAGTGTGATTAATAAAACCATTATTTGCCACTTTATTAAAAAAATGTTCAATATCTAATAGAGTTTCAGAGTCTAAAGTAGAAGAGCGTTTTATAGAAAATTTTAAAATTGTATTAACTATAAATACTATAAACAATGAAATTAATATTATAAATGCTACTATTTTTAAATAGTTTATTTTTTTCATAATAAATCACCTCTAATAAATTTTATTTAAACTTGGTTATTTCAGTTGTGGATACATTTAGAGTGTATATCTGATTATTTAATATAGTTATTGAAAAATTTTGCTGATAACTATCCATATAGGTCAATAAATCTGTTTGTAAATCAGCTGTAATTTCATTATCATTCCAAGCTAGACTCTTCCCATGTCCCTTTTGATATAAAACGTAATATACTTTCTTGGTTAATATATCTATTTTGAGTTCTAAAGTACATACCTTATTTTTACCTGGAAATCCCTTATAAAAGTTCAAAATGATAATACCATTATTTTTGTCATAAAAAAAGTAATTAATTTCAGTTAATACTAAACCACTTTCATAAGTCTGTGCTATTTGAGTAGTTTCTGTTTTTAGTTGAGAAAGATTCAGTAAATCAGAAGAGAGGGAGTAATCTGTATAATACTCTTTTTCTGTATGCGGATAAAAATCGTCACTGTCATAAAAGAATATATATGCTAAAAAAATATTAAAAAATATAACTACTAATAATAAAAAACAAATAAAAATTTTTTTCTTTTTCATATGAACCTCCTAAATAACTAGATATTACAAATTGATAAAAAGTTGCAAAATTTTTATTTATTATATCAAATAATAAAAAAGAAGACAATTTGAAGATGGTAAAAGATTATATTATTATAAATAATAGTAAATGAAAAATTGTAATTGAGAATATAGAAGGCAGGTTATGAATTTAAATAAAAAGCTACCATCTATTGACATTATTTCTTGAAAATTATACTATATAAACATAGCTTAAAACAATTGATATATCCTTATGAAATATTATAGTAACTTAATTATTGCAAATATATAATATATTTTTGTTAAAGTCAAATAGTTTTCTAAAATTTTTTATGAGGTGTGAAATGATTAGAGAAGAAAAAATTGAATTTACTACGAAATGGTGTAAATATAGCAAATATGTGATTGAAAAGAAAGATGATAAATACTACATACTTCCATATAAAAACGCGAAACCAAGTACATATGATCCATTTGAAATAAAAAATCAAACATTAAAGGATTTATTAGTAATAGGAAAAGAATCAGTTGATAATGAAATGTTTAAATTGGGAAATAAAGAAGTATCAATTGAGGCTTTAAGTAAAATTGAAAAATTTCAAAGGTTAGTCCTTGAATTTGTTAATAAATATGGATTATTATGTAATTTTAGATTTTTACCAGAAAGCTATGAATTTATGGATAACGGAGAGCTTCCTGTTAATTTAGGATATAATACTTCTATCAATGCATTAGATTTTGAAAAAGTATTTTTGGAAAGACTCACAAATAGATTGGTCTAGTACAATGAAATCAAATGATTATCAAAGAAATACTGGACTTGATGATAGATTTAAACAGACTAAAGGTGACAGACTTGATGATATTATTTTCTCTAAAAATTATGCAGAAACAATTTCTGAGATTATTAATTTTGCAACTATTATATACAATAAAAAGCTTTTAATTTGTGCCTACCTTTATGATGATGTATCAGATGATATTAGGCAACTATATCAAGAAAGTATTACTGGAGATAATTTAAAAAAGCCTAGTATTTCATATGTGGCTGAAGATAGACAAAAGAAAAATAATTATATTAAATAGATTTATGTTATTTGGAGGTTGAAAATGGAAAACAATCTAATAAATGCAGAATACGATAATTTTATTGTTGAAATTAAAAATAAAATACGAAAAAGTCAATATGAAGCTATGAAGGCTGTAAATACGACACTAATTAACTTGTATTGGGGAATTGGAGAAGAAATATATAATCAACAGCAAGAAAAGGGCTGGGGAAAATCAATTGTTGAAGTTTTATCAAAGGAAATTCAAAAAGAATTTCCAGAAGTAAAGGGATTTTCTGCAAGCAATTTATGGAGAATGAGAAATTTTTATCTTACATACAAAGATATAGAAAATCTCGCACCACTCGTGCGAGAAATTAGTTGGACTAAAAATATTGTTATAACAGAAAAATGTAAAGATAATCTTGAAAGAGAATTTTATATAAAAATGACAAAAAAATATGGTTGGTCAAAAGATGTACTAATCAACCATATTGAAAATAAATCTTATGAAAAATATTTAATTAACCAAACAAATTTTGATGAAACTTTACCTGAAAAATATGTAAATCAAGCTAAACTTGCAGTAAAAGATGAATATATATTTGATATAATGGAACTATCTGAACAACATTCAGAAAGAGAATTAGAAAGAGCTTTAGTTGATAATATTAAGGATTTTCTTGGAGAAATGGGTGGAAACTTTGCATTTATGGGAAATCAATATCATCTAAATGTTGATGGAAATGATTTTTATATTGATTTACTTCTATATCATAGAAGTTTAAAGAGTTTAGTTGCAATAGAATTAAAAATAGGTGAATTCAAACCAGAATATGTTGGTCAATTACAATTTTATCTAACAGTATTAGATAAACAGGTTAAAATGGAAAGTGAAAATCCGTCAATTGGTATTATAATTTGTAAAGAAAAAAATAGGACTGTTGTAGAATATGCTTTGAGCAATAGTGACAAACCTATTGGAGTTGCAACATATAAAATTCATGATTCTTTACCAGAGCAAATGAAAGATTTATTGCCATCTCCTGAAGAAATAAAGAAAAGATTAGAAGGATTAGATAATGAGAATTAGATGTTTAAAATGTAATGATATAATTGAATCAAAAAATTTACATGATTGTGTAAGTTGCAAGTGTGGTGCTTGCTCAATAGATGGTGGTAAGCAATATACGAGAATTGGTGGAGATACCAATTATATAAATATAGTATATGAAGATGGAACGGAAAAATTATTAAATAAATCAAATTAAAAGGAGAATTATATATGTCAAAAAATTGTGTTATGTGTAATAAGAAAATTGGCCTATTTGAAAAAATGTATGAAGATAAATATTGTAAGAATGCTATGAAATAATACAAAATAAAAATGCAGAAGCAAAGAGAAAATTAGAGGAAGAAAGAATAAAAGAAGAAAAAAGAATTGAAAAGGAAAAATTGGATATGGCAAGAAATAACTTGTTATATACAAATTATTATTGGGTTGTAATTGGGAATATTTCTTTAATACCATTCCATTATGAAGATATTTTTAATAATTCTATTACAAATAAATTTGAAATCATTGAGCTATTATTAAATGAAATTATTAAAGAATTGCCTAGAGACTTTTCATTTTATGATATAAAGCAAATTACGACATATAAAAATTCATCAAAAATAATAGAGAAAGCATTAAAACTGTATGTTAAAGGAAACTTGGATTCTGAAAAATATTGCTTACAAAAAGTAGAATCACAAAGATATTCTCCTAGCCCAAATCCGATAATTTTAGACGACATAGAGGAAAATAGTTATTTTTTGTGCAATAGTTACATTATAAACTTTGATATTCTTGTGAATAATTTTATAGAAAACCAGAGTAAATTAATAAATGCAATACAAAAAAATATAGATGACATGAAAAAGTGCAAACAAAATCCTAAATATGATTATTATACATGCAGTAATATTATTGAAGAATATGAATTAGACCAAATATATGAAATATTGTATATTTATTATTTTTATACACTTTTAATAGTTTATTATATATATTTTAATAAAATTGTAGATATTATTATTAATAATAGTGAATTATATAATATTTATAAAAAATTAAAAAATGAAATTCATAATGAAAATTATATTATTCAAAAATTATATCCTATATATAATTCATTATACAAAGATGAATATGATATTACCTTTGATGATGAGAATGAATTTAAACTTTTGATTGAAACAATTAATGATAAAGAAAAAATAGTAGAAAAAGATGATTTTATTGATATAAATAGTAGTATTCTAAATATCAATAAATTTGTAAATAGCACAAATGATGATGAACTTGCATTTAAAGTAATAGACGAAATAAATTCAAATATTGTTTCGTATAAAAAATATTTATCAATAAATGATGTTCTTGATATATTAATTTACTCAAGAAAATACATAGACATAATAAATGAAGTAAAAAAACAACAAGCATTAAAAGAAAAAGAACGAATTTTAAATGGATGTTTTGAAGAAGAAAAGAAAATAAATAACAATTTATTAGATTATTCCAATATTACTAATGGATATGATTTTGAGGCTTTTGTGGCTAATGTATATAAGATGTTAGGATATAATGTAGAAGGTGTTACTTCAAAGAGTGGAGATCAAGGAGCAGATGTAATTATTGAAAAAGATAATATAAAATATGCAATTCAAGTTAAGTATTACAATAATCCAGTTGGAAATAAAGCTATTCAAGAGGTCGTTGCTGCAAAAAGTTTTTATAAAACCGATAAAGCTATGGTTGTTACTAATAGTACTTTTACTCCACAAGCTATAACATTAGCAAATGCAAATGATGTTTTACTGGTGGATGGAAATAAATTAGATGAGTTAATAAAAGAGGTAAAGAATAAATAAAATGAAAATAGAAGAAATTAAGAAAAAAACAAAGAAAAGAATTTCAGCAATTTACGATTGTTTTAAGAGTGGTTATATAGAAGAATCTCTTATATTATTATATTCGACAATAGATTCAATATCGTGGTTATATTCTACTGAAACAAATATAGATAATAGAAAAACAGGACATGATTTTTTAGAATTTTCAAAAAAATATTATCTACCATGTCTAACTGGCTATGATATATCAGCAGAAGAATTATATTTAGCAAGATGTTCTGTGGTACATACTAGTTCATCTCTTGCAAGAAATCAAAAGCAAAATAGACAATTTCAATATTCTAATTCAGAAGATAATAGAAAGGCACAAGATAACATATCAAAATTGGTATGTAATACTTGTATTAGCATAAATGTTAAAGATTTAATTTTCGCTTTGGAATTTTCTACTGAAAATTTCTTTGATTCTTTATCTATTAATAAAATAAATGAAATAGATAAAAAAACAGAGGATTGGTATGTAGACTGTATAATTAAATAGAGGTAAAACTGGGCAAACTATGTCCTTTTACCTTTCTCTTTTTCTATCTTTCTTTTTAGCAATTTCTTTTTCAGCTTTTTCTCTATTTGCTTCAGTTCTTTTTTTAATTAACCTTTCTTCTTTTTCTCCTCTTTCTACTTTACTTATAATTCTTCTGCAAGTTTGTAATTTTTTGTTTATTCTTTCAATATCTTCGTTTAGGTGGCTAATTTTTGCTTTGAGAATCGTTTTATCGGCATTATTTTGAGTTTGGTTATATAATCTATAAAAGATGATGTTTTCAATAAATTTGCATTAATCTTTACACCTTCATATATTTTTATTCTATATACATTGTTTTCTTTAGGTTGATAATTTCTATAATAAATTCTATCTTTTATATTTTCAAATGTATAATCTTCTCCAAATGTTCTTGCACAATTTGCTCTCCTTTCTTGAAAAAATTAAAGGGGTTTTGGGAAGAATTACCCCATCAATCAGTTTTTAGTTAAAACTGACAAGCAGTATTTATATGGGAGTATAAATGCGATGCTTGCTTTCAAAATATTGGCGAGTTGATTTACCCATAAATCAATTCATTGAATACAATTTCTTCAGCTCTATTTTTAATGCTATTCATTCTTTGTACCCATTCTAATTGATTATTTGTTTTTAATTCTTCATTAACACTTTCTTGCTTTGCAAGTTCTTTTATTAAGTTTTTTACATTCATATTTGCCTCTTCATCTATTTTTACTAGATGCTCGTGTATCAACTTACATTCATTTAATTGCTTAAATGCTTTAGTTGCTGTTTTATCAGATAGATTAAGCATTGTTTGTACTTCTTTTCTAGTAAATATAAGAAATACATTACCAATTTCATCAATCCAGTTATTTTTAGCTGATAAAGTTAACCTATTTAATAGAAATCCATAGAGAATTTTGCTATCTGAATTTAATTTATCTCTATAATTTTTGTTAAAGAATAATTCCATAGGTATTTGATAATATAAATGCTCAAAACATTCGTGAGCTTTGTATGGTATAAATTCCATTTCTACATCCTTTCTGATAATCAGAATAGGAATAATAATAAATAAAGGATATAATTGATAGAACTATCAAAGATTAAAATTTTTCCCGACATGTAATCCCGACATTTTATATGAATTATTGAGTATTTTTTGAAACTTTTCAGAATTATTCGAAAATACCAATAAAAGTGTCTTTTTACTGAAATAACAAAAAAACACAGGTTAGAAATTTGTTTTCTAACCTGATATTTTGGTGCAGATGGCCGGAATCGAACCGGCACGGTTTATTCAACCGCAGGATTTTAAGTCCTGTGCGTCTACCAGTTCCGCCACATCTGCATATAAGTCACTTAACTGGCTAACAAAATGTATTGTACTACAAAGCATAACCATTTGTCAATAGAAAAAATGAAAAAATACTAAAAAATTTAAAAGTTGAATTAAGTAAGCTTTTTTGACAATTAAATTGATAAATATATGTATATTTGCAAAAAAAAGCGAAAAAATAAAAGAGGAGTAAATTTTTAATAAGAAAATGTCGAACGATTTTTAATAAGATTTCCAAAAAATGTGATATTATAAATTACGCAAAATAATAGCTATATTAGGTAGAGCACCGTTTCTAATAATAAACATTCAAGTAAAAATAAATAAAAAAGTTACAATATTCGCCATAGCGAAAGCTAGGTATGATTTAATATTTAAAATTTTTAAGAAGAACCGGTGAAAGAAATATGCATATAGAAATATTAGTAAAAGAGGTGCGCGAACAAAAAGGAATGACAATTTCAGGATTGTCAAGAAAAAGTGGAGTATCAGTTGCGCACATTAGTGATATTGAGAAAGCATTTAAAAGTCCAAGCTTACTTGTAATGGTAAGACTTGCTAGAGCATTAAATGTAGAAATAACAGAATTATATAGGGTGAGATGGTAATGTTAGAAAAATACGACCAAAGTATACAAGCTTTACAATTGTATATGAATATAACAAAATTAATTCCTTCTGAAAAAGAATGGAATAGATTTGCCATGGAAGAAAAACTTTTATCAAGTCAATCTATTCAATATCTTAGTCAGAGTGGATTTAATAAGTTGTGTAGAAAATTGATAAAAATAAGATAGTATAATTGGTTTAATTTCTGAAGCAATGTTATAATTAAAATTAAACGTTTGGAATTTATTATATATATAATAGGAAATACTGCACAGAAAATTTATCAAATAAATTTTTGCATACAAACAAATTTATTGAAAAATTTAATTTTATAGAGAAGTATAAAGGGTAGAGTAAAGACTGAAAATTGAAAATTTTTAGATTTATTCTTAAAATACTAGACTTTTTCATATAAATGCCTTAAAATAAAAAATATCAAAAAGGAAAGAAGGAATTTATATGAATATTTGGCATGATATTGACGAAGAAAGAATAAAAAAAGATGATTTTTTAGCAGTAATTGAAATACCAAAAGGCTGTAAGAATAAGTATGAGCTTGATAAGAAAACTGGCTCATTAAGATTAGATAGAGTACTATATACAGCAACACACTATCCAGCAAATTATGGTTTCATACCAAGAACTTATGCGGGAGATCATGACCCACTTGATGTTCTTGTACTTTGCCAAGAGGAAATTTATCCACTTACATTGGTAGAATGCTATCCTATTGGAGTGCTTAGAATGACTGACAGTGGAGAGGATGACGAAAAGATTATTGCTATACCAAAGAATGACCCATTCTTAAATGAGTATAAAGATATATCTGAAATACCAGCACAAACATCTGCAGAAATTATGCATTTCTTCGAAGTGTATAAACAACTAGAAGGAAAGAAAACAACTGTAGATAAAATGATGGGGAGAGAAGATGCTGAAAGAATAATACAAGATGCTCTGGAAAATTATAAAAAAGAGTTTGAAAATAAATAATTAAGGAGAGAACAATGCTTGAAAAAATAATATTCAACTTGTTTGCATTTACATTATTTATACTCATTTTTATAAAATTTATAAGAAAAAATGATACAACCTATGTTTATTTATTAATTACGCAATTTGTTGGAATTGCTATAAATTTTATAGAGTTAAGTTTGGGTAAAAGCTTTGGTACAATTGTAAAATTAATAATGTATTTATTATCTGTAATATTACCAATCTTTTTCATATGGCTAGAATATAAAAAGAAGATTGATTTTGCAGAAGTATTTTATATAATAGTTGCAAAAGTTACTATATTAATAGGAAAAGAAGATATTGCAAAAAAATATTTACAACAATTAGCAGAAAAATATCCTAATTCAATACAGGGTCATAAATATTTAGCAACAATCTATGAGAAAGAAGAAAAATATGAGCTTGCCTTGGAAGAATATGAAAAAACTTATGAGCTAAATCAAGAAGAAAAAGGAATATATTTAAAAATAGGAAAGCTATATGGTAATATTGGAAGAAAAAAGGAAGCTATTCAGATTTTAGGTGAGCTTCTTAAGAAGAAACCAGATTACTATGAAGCAAGCATGATTTTAGCAGATATATTAAATAGTAAGAAAGAATTTAAAGAAGCTGTTCAAGTCTACATGAATGCATTAAAATATAGACCAGCAGATTATGATTTATATTATAATTTAGGAATGACATATACTTTGTTAAATGATTTTGCAAAGGCGAAGGAATGCTATGAAAAAGCAGCACAAATAAATAGTGCGTTATACCATGCTCGCTATAGTTTAGGACAAATTAATCTGCTATATGGTGACCTAGAAGAAGCAGAAAAGTATTTCATGGAATGTATAGAAGCAGAAGAAGTGGAATCTGGAGCATATTATTATTTGGCAAGAATTGCAATGATAAAGGGCGAAACTGAAAAAGCCAAAAACTATGCGAATATTGCTATAGAAGAAAATCCAACATTATATGATAAAATGGCTGATGAAAATATATTTATGCCGATAATCGATGAAGTGAATAAACCACGATTAAGTGTAGATGGTAAAAAGAAAACCAAGAAGAGAACATTAAGTAAAAAAGAAATGTTCATAGACCTATATTTAGATAATACTTGTAAGATAGTTGGAAAATTAAATAACAATGATATAGAAATGATGGAAAATGTAAAGAAAACAAAACAGCAAACAATTAATTTAGATAATGAAATAGAGAAAGAATAAGATTATAGAAATATGAAAATTTTTAGGAAAAAGTAAAAGAACAATGTAAAAGTTACATTTATAAAGTAAAGAGATTATAAAAATAGGATTATATTGTGTATTACTTTGCTAATATTAAATATTCATATTTATAATGTAGGAAAATATAATAAAATATAAGGAGAAAAAGAAAATGGAAATATATCAGGCACTTATTTTAGGAATTGTGCAAGGGATAACAGAATTATTACCGATATCTAGTTCTGCACATTTAAATATTATACCATGGATGTTTGGATGGATAAATCAACCAGGCTTTACAGAAGCTTTTAATGGATTTGACGTTGCACTTCATTTTGGAACATTACTAGCGATAATAATGGTATTTTTTAAGGATTGGATAGAACTTATAAAAGGCGGATTTAAATACGCTGTTAAGAAGGAAAAAACAGTACAAGGAAGAATGTTTTGGTATATTGTTTTAGCAACAATACCAGGAGGAATAATCGGATTTTTATTAGATCATTTTTGTCAAGACATGTTAAATAGACCAATAATAATTGCAATAGCATTAATGGTAATGGGTGTTGTATTGTACTTTGTAGATAAAAATTCTAAGAACAAAGTAAAATATGAAGAAATGACATTAAAGCAAACATTTTTAATTGGATTATCACAAGCACTTGCTTTTATACCAGGAGTATCTCGTTCTGGAGTTACTATTACAACGGCAAGAGCCATGGGAGTAACTAGAGAAGCTGCAACAAAATATTCGTTTTTATTATCAACACCAATAGTTTTTGCTGCAACAGTGCTAAAGTTTAAAGACTTTGTATTTAGTGTACCATTTATAATAGGAGTATTAGCAAGTTTCTTAGTTGGCTTACTAGTAATAAATTTTTTGTTAAAGTACATAAAAAAAGGAAGTTTCAAAATATTTGCAGTGTATAGAGTAATATTTGGAATTCTAATAATAATAGTTGCAATAATACATTAGTTGCATGGGGGTAGAAAATATAATATCTTATTTTTGGAAGAGCTATAAATTAGTTTTTTACATAGTACAAATAAACTATTAAAAAACAAGCTTAATAGAAAATAAGATATTTTTTTTGTACAAAAGTTTCAAAAATATTACAATATTACATTTTAGTTACTATTTGGATATATATGTTGACTTTTTTTCAAAAAAAGATAAAATATTAGTGAATGAATTATATTTTATATTTTATTGTATTTTTTTAATGAAAAATGCAAAAAATAAATATATAAAAATAAAAGAAAGGAATCGGAATGGCTAGTTGTTTAGGAATATATATAGATAGAAATATTATTAAATACGCAAAAATAACTAAAGAAAAAGATGACTTAAAGGTTGATGCCTTCGGAATAAAAATATATTCTGATTTATTACAAACAATTGACCAAATAGTATCTGAGACCTTTAGCTTTAAAGACCCAATAAGTGTAAATATTACAGACGAAATGTACAATTATTTTTATATGTCAGATTTATTGAGTAGAAAAGATTTGGCAAAGGCAATTGAAACTGAGTTTGAGTCTTTATGCACAGAAAAACAATATAATCCAAATGCACTTGAAGCAAGATATGCGATTGTTAATGACCAAAATGATAAGACAAAGATAAAAGTAATACATGTTTCTGAAAACAAAATGAAAATAAATCAAGTGATACAAAATTTTGATGGTAAGAAATTACAGAACATAACACCAATTGCATTAACGATTCCAAATATTGCACAGACAAATGAAAAGGAAAATGTATTAATAGTAAACATTGAAGATATTACAAATATTACTACATTAGTAGGAAGTAAAATATATGATGTACAAAAGTTAGATGTTGGAGCTCAACAAATACTAGATGAAATAAATAGTAAAGAAAATTCGTATTTAAAGGCATATGAAATATGTAAGAATACAACGATATACACAATGGAGGGACAAGGACTACAACAACAAGAAAACGGTTATTTGAATTATATTGTTCCAAACTTATTTACTATAGCCAATCAGGTAAAAGACATAATAGGGGCATCTCTAATAAAAATAAATAAAGTTTATATTACTGGAACAGCTTCTGTAATAAATAATATAGATTTGTATTTTGAAGAACTTTTAGATGGAATAAAATGTGAAATATTAAAACCATTCTTTATAGAAGATAGCCCAAAGGTTAATATGAAAGATTATATTGAGGTAAACTCTGCAATATCACTTGCATTGCAAGGACTTGAATATGGACTTGCAAATATGAACTTCAATAAAAAGAATACTTGGAAGCAAATTAAAGAAGCATTATTCTCAGATATTACATTTGGTGGAAAAAAAGGAAAAGACAATGGTAAAAAGAAAATAAATATCAATTTGAATTCACCAAAAGTAAAACAATGGGTTATGCGTGATTTTTTCGGAGTATTAGTACTATTAGTTGTTTATGGAGGGCTTGCAACGTATATAGACTATGGAATACAAGAAAAAGAAAAAGAAATTAGTGATACAAAAACTGATATAAATGCTCAAATAACATTAATAGATAGAGATAAAGAAAAAATAAATTCAAAAACATCTGAATATACAACACTTACAACAAATTTACAAAATGCATCAGATGCTGCAAATACTAAGAATGCATATAAAAATGTAATTACTACATTCTTAAGTGAGATAATGTATGTTATTCCAAAAGAAGTAGTACTTACATCAATAGAAAACCCAAGCGCTAGAAAGATTGTAATAAATGCTCAATCAGAAAAATATGAACAATTAGCATATTTTAAAGCTTTATTAAAATCTAAAGGAGTATTAACACCTTCATCTGTTGTATCTTCAGAAGCGACAAAAGAAGGTAACATTGTAAAAATTGTAATAGAAGGAGAGTTGCCATGAAAGACATTTTAATTACAGTAATTTCTATACTTCTAACAGTTGTTATAATTATATGTATGGTAAAGGGACTTACAGTCGGAAGTTTTCGTATATTAAGTATTAGCAATATAAAACAAGAAAGTTTAAATTTAGATAATGAAGTAGATGAATTAAACAATCTTAAAAATGTAACTTATAAAAAGAAAATTGACGATTTACAAACTGCAACTAAATACCTTACAACAGCTAAGCAAAAATATTTAGATTTAGCGAGTGTAAGTTCAGATGAAGAAATACAGGAAGCAAATCTTGAACAGACATATGCAATGGAATTCTTATGGAATAAAGTTGGGTCATATGCTACAAAAGAGGGTGTTACACTAAAATGGGATGTATCATCAACAGGAGTAAATAACAAGTATACATTGAACTTTACAACTACAGGAAGTTATGTTGGAGTTATAAGCTATATATATGCATTAGAAAATGATTCCGATTTGGCATTTAGAATAGAAAACTTTAAGATGACTGCTAGTGGTGAAAATGTAACAGCAACATTTACAGTAAACAATGTAGCAATAAAGGCTGAAACAATTTCAAGCGCAAGCTCAAATTCAAGTAGTTCAAAAAGCTCAAATAATACAAATGAACAAGCAAATACAAATACTACAGTACAGTAAGGAAGGAGTAAAAAATGAAGTCAATAATAAAAGAAATATTTATAATATTGCTTTTATGCATAGCAGTATGTTTAGTTTTTGGAGTTATTTTTTACGACTATATACCAAACAACAAAGTGGTTCCAAGTACAGTAGAAGCATATAAAACATCCAATACAATAAAGGATGAAATAAGTCAAGAAATAGTAGATTATCCAAAACAGAATATAACACGTGAAATAACAGATTCAGACTTAACAATAAAAAAACAAGACAAAAGCTATGAATCTGGAAAAGCAAACCCATTTTCAAGCACTACAAGTTCTGCATCGGGTAATACTACAGAAAATACAACTACACCGTCTGGAAACAATAACACGAACAAGAATCCGGACTCAACAGACCACTATTTTAATAATATTAGTGGAAAATAATTAAATTCGGTTATATTTTTATAAAAAATATATACAAAAATTTATCAAAGGAGGAATTAAGTATGTTTAAGAAAGAAAGAGGTATCACATTAGTAGCATTAGTTGTAACTATAGTTGTTCTTTTAATATTAGCAGGTGTTTCAATCAGCATGGTATTAGGAAATAATGGTATAGTTACAAAAGCTAAAGAAACTCAAACAGCTCAAGATAAAGCTTATGCTGAAGATGTTATCGAATCAGGCCTTAAAGCTGTACAAATAGAAGTTCTATCAAATACTTTACCAACAGGTAAGACAGCTAATGTTGCTTATGTTGTAGAGAAGATTAATGATTCTGATTTTACTGTTAAATCAGGTTCTACAGATACTATAACATATACAAAAGGTACAGCAACATATGATATAAAAGTTGATATGACTAAGTATATTGTTGATAAAACAGCTAAATAGTTAATACTAAGAATATAAAAAGTTTATATTCATAAAATAAGGTTACCTAAAACATTTGAAAAAACCTTTTTAGGTAACCTTTTTTACATAAAAAGATCAGTTTTATAGGTAGAATGAAAAATTATACCATAAAAATAATTAATAAATTTTAAACTCTAAGCATACAAGGAGAAACATGAACCTACTATTATATATTTACATATTCCTTATAGGAATAACTTTTGGAAGTTTTTTTACACTTGCTGTTTATAGAATACCAAGAGGAGAAGATATAACACATACAAGGTCATATTGCCCAAAATGCAACCATAAATTATCATTCTGGGATATGATACCATTATTTAGTTATATATTCTTAGGAGCAAAGTGCAGATATTGTAAAGAAAAAATACGTCCTAGGTATTTCATACTAGAATTTTGCTCAGGATTGGTATTTGTATTATTTGCACTATCAATAAAGCTTAACATATATACTTTAACAGCACAAACAATAATATATTTTATCTTTGGCTTGCTATATATAGCTGGTCTATTTATCGTGTCTGGAATAGATAAAGAAAAAATAAACATCCAAAATGAAGTAACATTATATCTTACAATAGTAGAAGCAGTGTATATAATATATCTATGTATAGTAGACTCTGCTAGTATTTATAGATATGTCATATACTTATTAACATTAGTAATATTAACTATGGCAAATACCATTTATTATAAGAAGAAAGTAAAGAATAATTATACATTGGATTGTTTAATTTTACTTAATATAATGTTAATATTCACATATGAATATTGTTCTATATTAACTGTAATATTTACGCTTTTAGCAATGTCTATAAAAGTTTTAATTGATAAAATTAATCAAAAAAGGGCAAACTATAGTAAAACACATAAAAAGTTACCAATAGGATTTTTCTTATGTGTTACAAACATAATTACTCTAATAACTACAAATTGTATAATTTTTTACAAAGGATAATTTTGGTTGGAATGTAAAGCATACCTTGAGAAAGGAAAACAAAAAAATATGAAAAAAATTATATCAAATAATAAGGGAATAACAGGAATTGACCTAACAATTGGCATTATAGTATTAAGTATATTTTCTGGTGTTATAATTTCACTTATGGTAAACACTTATAGTAAAGTAGTAGAAATACGAAAAAGTGCAAATGCAATGGCGTACGCAACAATCATACTAGAAAAAGTTGATGAAAAAAGTTTTGAAAAAGTTAATGATAGTTTTGTTTCATATTTAGAAGCCCTTGGAGAAGTTGATATAAGTGACGATTATAAAGTAGAATTTAGTACTGAAACACTAGAAGATTCATTTAAAAAGGCAATAATTACAGTGAGATATGATGTAAATGGTGAAGAAAAATCAATAACTATTAACAAATTAAAAGTAAAAGAAAAATAATTACATGAACATCTGAAGGAGAAATGTGAGAAAATGACCAATAATTGTTTAAAGTCAGAAAAAGGCGTAACATTGTTAACTCTTACTATTTATATTATTGTGTTAACAGCCATAGTAGGAATAATGGCTGGAGTAAGTAGTTTGTTTTACAATAACATAGGAATGATGAAAGATGCTGTAGAAAATGCGGGAGATTTTGACACACTAAATAGTTGTTTAATTAGTGATTCAAAGAGTAACAGTGTTGTAGTCGTTGATGAAACTGCAAAAACAATTAAATTTGAAGATGGAACAGAATATAAATACAATGAAACAGAAAAATGCATATATAGAGGAGAATTTAAAGTTGCTTCGAATGTTCAATATTTTTCTGTAACTAACTCAACAAAAACAGTAGATAATTTTCCAAAAAATATACTTACGGTGAAAATTATTATTGGTGATTCAACGCAAAATTTAATAAATCAAAAGATAGATTATGTTCTAAGATATTGGTAAATTATTTATAAAAAGAGTTGAAGGTTAAAAATATTTAATAATTAAAATTTAACCTTGGAAAGGATATTATAAGTATGGATAACAGAAGAACACAGCCAATCGGAATTGAGCTTGTAAAAAGAGGAATTGTTGGTGAAGAAGATATAAATAAGGCATTAGAGTACCAAAAGGAGCACCCTTCAAAAAAAATTGGAGATATATTATATGAATTACATATAGGTAATCCATCAAAACTAATTGCTGCAATAGCAGATATATTAGGTGAAAAACCTATGTTGCTTAGTGCTTCAGATATAAGAATAAATATACCAGAGTATTTACCTATTGATATTGCGAGAAGAAATAAAGCAATACCTTTTGAGGTGGGTAGTGGAAAAATAAAAGTATGTTTTTCGAACACGGCTAACCAGAGAATGCTAGAAAATATGAGGCTTTTGTTTTTAAACAAAGGCTTAATAATGGAGAGATATATTACTTTTGATAGCATTATTGATGAAATTTTAACTTCTATGGAAATTGCTGCAACAGAAAAAATAGATGTTAATGCAGATATATCAGAGCTTGTAAATTCTATAATAAAAAATGGTATGGAAAAAAGAGCGAGTGATATTCATATAGAGCCAGAAGAAAATTCTATAAGAGTAAGATACAGAATAGATGGAGAGCTTGTAACTGCTGCAACAATAGAAAAAGATAAGCAAGCACAATTAATAGGAAGATTAAAGGCAATTTCCAACATGCATCAAGAAAAACAGGAGTCTCAAGATGGTAGAATTTTGCTATATAGTGATTATAATATTCGTGTATCTTCACAGAAAAATGTCTATGGTGAAAAATTTGTTTTAAGACTTTTAAAGAAAAATGCAGACGTACAACAAATATTTGAATTAGGATTTCCAAATGATCCAGAGCTTGTAAAAAAATGTTTTAATAAGAGAAACAGCATAGTTTTAATTGCTGCTCCAACTGGAGAAGGTAAAACAACAACATTGTACAGTATTATAGATTTCTTAAATAAACCAGAAATAAATGTTACAACAATTGAAGACCCAGTAGAAATAAGAATTCCAGGGCTAAACCAAATCGAAATTGATGCAAAAACATCATTTTCAGATTCTTTAAGAACTGTTTTAAGACAAGATCCAGACATAATTCTTGTTGGAGAAATCCGTGATAGAGAAACAGCAGAAATTGCTATGCAAGCAGGTCAAACTGGACACTACGTTTTATCAACAATACACACAATAGACAGTATAGAGGTTATTACTAGATTAAGAAAAATAGGAGTTTCTGACTACGATATAGCAAGTACACTTGCAACTTCACTTTCTCAAAGATTGGTAAGAAAGGTATGCCCTAAATGTGCAGTAAAAAGAGAGTATACAGAAGAAGAAAAGAATATAATTAATGGAATAGCAAAAAAATACGGAGTCGAATATGATTTCACAGGAAAATACACATATGATACTGTTGGGTGTCAATATTGTAACGATAGTGGCTTCTATGGAAGAATTGGTATATTCGAAATATTAGATATGTCTGAAGCTATAAAAGAACTAGTAATAAAAGGTGAGTCAAGCTTGGAAATTAGAAAAAAAGCTATGGAAGAAGGGTATAAGCCTTTAGTAATAGATGGATTCAATAAGATTTTAGATGGATATACAACACTAAAAGAATTAAACTCTAAATTAGTTATATATTAAAATAAAGGTAATATACCAAAAGGAGAGTAACATGGTAGATGTAGATGATATTTTAAGAACAGCAATAGAAAAAGATGCATCAGATGTGCATTTAATAAGTGGAATTAGACCAATGCTAAGAATTGCAAGGCATTTAACTCCATACGAAGGATGTGATAATCTTACGCCAGAAGATATGGCAGATATATATGATTATTTCATAAGAGGTAACATAGATAAAGATGCAGTTTTTACAAAAACAAAAAAACTAGATTCATCATTTGAGTTTAACGGACTTCGCTTCAGAGTGAACATATCTTTATCTGGAGATGTTCCAGTATTTACATTAAGGCTTATAAAAAATGAATTACCAACATTTGATGAACTAGGTGTTCCAGATATAGTAAGAAGAATGATGTACCAACCACAAGGTTTAGTTCTTGTAACTGGTAAGACAAACTCTGGTAAAACAACAACTTTAAATGCATTGATAAACGAAATAAATGAAACGCAAAATAAGAAAATACTAACACTTGAAAGCCCAGTAGAATTTAAGCATAGATGTAAACAATCTGTAATAGTACAAAAAGAAGTTGGCTATGGACAAGATGTTTTAACATATAAAGATGGTGTTAAAAACTGTTTAAGAGAGGACTGCGATATTTTAGTAATCGGAGAAATTCGTGATAGAGAAACAATGGATGCTGCAATAGAAACAGCAGAAGCAGGCCACTTAGTAATTGGAACATTACACACAAAATCTTGTGCAGAAACAATCGATAGAATGATAAACTTCTACGATATATCAGACCAACAAAGTATAAAATATATGATAGCTTCACTATTAAAATTAGTTACATCACAAAGATTAATTCGTGGAAAAGATGGAAAATTGGTATTAGTTCCAGAAGTTATGGTTGTAGATAATATTATTTCTGGTATAATAAGAAAAGAAAAGCTTAGTGTTTCGGAAATAGAAGACGCAATACAAAGTAACTCTGCTAATGGAAGCATAGGACTAATAAACTCAATTGCAGAATTATTTGTTGATGACAGAATAACATTAGACCAAGCAAAGGCTCAAATAGAAGAGAAGAACATAGAGATTCTAAATAGAACAATAATGCAATTAAAAATAAAAAGAGGAAACAACGGAAACCATATTGGATATTAGTTTGGATTAAAAAATATAAATGTTGACTTTTAGATGATCCTCAAAAATTATATTAGAAAATTAAAACTGAATTTGAACAAAAAAGGAGGTTTGTGAAAAAAAATGCCAGAATATGTATATAGAGCCATTACTAGAGAAGGAGTAATAGTAAAAAACAGGGTTGAAAGTGGAAATAAGCAATCACTAGTAAAAAGACTAAAAGAAGGCAACTTGACACCAATAGATGTAGTTCAAGTAGGTTATGGAAGAAAAAAAGTAAATACAAAAAAGAAAAATGTAACTGATATAGATGAAATAATGAAAACTGCAAACTCTTCAAGTGTAATACAAGGAAGAGGTAGAAAAAAGCAATCATTTGTGGAAAAAGTAAACCTTGCTATTTCCAAGCAAGAAAAAGTAACCACAAGAGATATAATGGTATTTACGCAAAATTTTTATTTACTAAAAAAAGCAGATTTTAACAATATTCATGCATTAAGCACAATAATAGAGAGTACAGAAAACCTTACATTTAGAGGTGTTTTGGAAGATATATTAGCTGGTCTTGAAGCAGGAGAATATATGTATACAACAATGGAATATTATGAAAATATATTTCCATATATATATATAAATATGATAAAAGTTGGAGAACTTTCAGGTTCCTTAACTCAATCACTTCAACAGGCGGTAAAATACTTAGATACTAGCACAGATACGTCTAAAAAATTAAAGAAAATAATAATTCCAAATGTAATACAATTGGTAGCATTAATAGCATTATTATTTGTAGGAAGCTTATACACAATACCTACAATACAAAATGTGTATGATGAAGTTGGTACAAAAGATACACTACCTGGAATAACAATAGCGTTCTCACATGTAATAGAATGGATTGCTGCACACTGGTATGTACCAGTTGGAATAATTGGAGCAATAGCAGCAGTAATAATTGCATATATAAATACTCCCAAAGGAAGATATAACTTTGACTATTTTAAATATACAATGCCTATATTTGGAAAGTTAAACTATACTATGGATTACTCGAGGCTTATGAGAGCAATGTTACTAAACCTAGAAAATGGAATGAGAATTCAAGATGCATTAGATGTCAGCAAAAACGTAGTAAATAACTTTGTTATGAGAGCCATGGTAGAAACATCTATAAACAATATTTTAGTCGGAACATCATGGATAGAACCATTCGAAAAAGCAGGCCTTGGTTCAACAATGATAACCGAGATGTTAAAGGTAGGTATGCAAACAGACTTATCTGCAATGATGGAAAAATTATTAGAATATATGGATGTTGATATAAAAAATACAATGGATAAAATTATGGCTGTATTGCCACAATTAGTATATTCGATAGTTGGTGTTCTATTAATATTTGTTGTTGTAGTTGTACTTGTACCTTGTATTCAAGTATACATGGGAACATTCATGTTTTCAGCAGCAGGAGTATAAAACCTTCGCCCAATGGGGACGCCCCATTTTGGGCGAATTTTTTTGCATTTTTTAAAATTATATGTTAATATTGTATTGTGAAATTCAAAGGAGACTATTTATGAAATTTGGAATAGATTTAGGTGGAAGCCATGTTGCAATTGGCTTGGTAGATGAAAATAGCGAGATAATAGAGAAAAGAACTTATTATATGAATGATAGAAGAAATGTAAGTTTAGAAGATTATATAGTAAGCTCTATAGTTCACGGAGTAAATGAAATATTGCAAAGTACAAAATATAATTTATGCCAAATTGAAAGTATTGGTATTGCAACACCTGGAAATCCAAAAGATGGCTATATTAAAAATGTTGTAAATTTGGGCATAAAAGAATTTAACATTGCTCAAAAATTAAGAGAATCATTTGGAAGTAAAAATTTAAAAATAAATATACAAAATGATGGAAAATGTGCGGCATTAGCAGAAAAATACAAAGGGTCACTAAAAGATTATAATGATTGTGTATTTTTGTGCATCGGTACAGGAATTGGTGGAGCTGCATTCTTTGGAGGTAAATTTATAAGACCTATGCGTAATGCTGGTTTTGAATTTGGACACATGGTAATAAATAAAAATGGAGAAAAGTGTAACTGTGGTAATAAAGGTTGTTTTGAAGTGTATTGCTCAAAGAAAAAATTCAAAGAGCAGATGCAAAAAATACTAGGAATTGCAGAATATGTTGGTGCTGCAGACTTAACAAAAGCAGTAGAAGAAAATATGAATAATGATGATGTGAAAAATCTATTAGAAGAATATGTTGATAATTTAGCATTAGGAATAGCAAACATAATAAACATATTAGAACCCGAAGCGATAAGTATAGGTGGAAGTATGTCGCATTATGAAAAATTAATATTCGGGAGATTAAAAGAAAAAATTTATAGTGGAGAATATTTATTTAATAAAGAAAATCCACCTAAAATATTAACTGCTCAAGCAGGTAATGATGCGGGGATAATAGGTGCAACACTTATTTTTTAGCTAAAACTGCAAATAGAAGAGAGGAATGCGAAAAATGAATGTATATGAAGAAACACAACTAATATTACATAAATATAAAATACAGGCTAATAAAAGTTTGGGACAAAACTTTTTGGTAGATGATAATGTTATAGATGAAATAATACGTAGCTCTAACATAGATAAGCAAGATTTAATAATAGAAATTGGGCCAGGGCTTGGTGTTTTAACTAATAGACTATTGCAAGAAGCAAATAATGTTATTGCAGTAGAGCTTGATAAAAGAATGGTAAATATATTACAAGATAGATTTATTCTAAATATAAACGGTCAAGCTGAAAGTAAATTAGAAATAATAAATGAAGACGTATTAAAAATAAATTTGAATGAAATAATTGCAGAAAAAAGAAAACAAACAGAAATAAAAAATGTAAAAATAGTTGCAAATTTGCCATATTATATTAGTACTCCAATTATAATGAAACTATTAGAAAATAGACTAGATATAGATGAAATAATAGTAATGGTGCAGAAAGAAGTAGCAGAAAGGCTAACTGCAAAAACGGGAACAAGGCTTGCAGGAGCAATAACATATGCTGTTGAATATTATTCAGACGCAACAAGTATTATAAAAGTTCCAAAAGAATCATTTGTACCTAGTCCAAAAGTAGAGTCTGAAGTAATTAAATTAAAAGTTAGAAAAGGTAAAAAAATTCAAGTAAAAGATGAAAAATTACTATTCAATATAATATCAAAAAGCTTTATGCAACGCAGAAAAACACTATCAAATGTGCTAACAAATAACAACATAATGCATAGTAAAGAAGATGTAAAAAATATGTGGAAAGAGCTTGAAATTGATGAAAATGTAAGAGGAGAAAGTTTAACATTAGAACAATTTGGGAAAATTGCAGATTATATTAGTGAGAAAAAATAAAACATAAATATTTAGTTATATTACTAAAAATTAAAAAAATGAAAAAACATGTTATTATGAAAATAATATTGTGAGGAGGTAAAACTAGTAATTTTGGAGGTAATGTCAAAAATAAAAAAAGACCTTTAAAAATAAAACAAAAAATGTTATAATCATAATAGATATGTAAATTTTGAAAAATAAAAAAAGGGAGGAATGCGGTACAAAATGAATCAAATTTTAGTCACTGAAAAGTTATACATAACACCAGAAATAAAACGTAAAAAAAGAATGTATAAAATAAGATTCTTTTTATCCGTTTTCTTAATTTGTATTTTATTTTCATATTATATATATGCAGAAAATGATAGAAATAAGAGCGAAGAAGTGGCGCATGCAATATTAAGCCAAATAGAAAATACTAACAATACAATTGCTAATGATAATACAACAAAAAACATAGTAAATGATGTATTAGTAATAGCGCTAGATGAACAAGAATCAAATGATGCTGATGGAGAAATTCATGATACACCAAACCAGAATCAATCTTCAGACAATAAGGATTCCCAAGAAGATCCATATGCAGATATGACAGAATCTATTTTATCTATACCTTGTATAGGAATAAGTTATCCAGTACTTTCAGAAACATCAGATGAATTATTAAAAATATCATTAAACAAATACTGGGGCAATGGTCCAAATAAAATAGGAAACTATTGCATAGTAGGCCATAATTATGCAAATGGAAAATTATTTGGAAAGTTAAATCAAATGGAAATAGGAGATATAGCCACTTTAAAAGATTTGGCAACAGGAAAAACAGTTACATATGAGGCTTATAATAAATACATAGTAGATCCAACAGATGTTAGTTGTACTAGCCAGTTAACTAATGGAAAAAAAGAGATGACATTAATCACATGTAAAAATTATGGAACACAAAGATTGATAATAAAATGTAGAGAAGTATAACCGAAAATATTGACTTTTATAAAATTATTCAATATAATGTAGAAAGAATTAACGAAGGAGGAACAAACATGGCTAAGAAAAACGAAGAAGTAAAAACAGTAGTATGGGTATTTTGGATATTATTAGCAATAATTGGTGTTAGCATGTTATTTGCTGGAATTCAAGGCAGTATACAAGGTAACAATATTGCAACATGTGTAATGTTAATAGTTGTTGGAATAATCCTACTATTCATTGGATTAGTAATGGTATTAGGCAGAGCAAACATAATAACAAATGATATTGAAATGCCAAAGTCTTCAAAAAATGAAGAAAAAAAATAGTTACATATAAATAATCGCTGTAGAAATACGGCGATTATTTTTTTGAAATTTTAAAGAAATAAAAATTAGTAAATGAGTAGAAAATGTATAAAAATGAAGTAAAACGGATAATTTTTATGCTTAAGCAAGTTTATCCGTTTTGTTATTTTTATCTTTAAAATTAGAAAGCCCTACTAGATAATCAATGGAAACATTATAATACTTAGCAAGCGTAATTAGGTGAGAAATAGTTATTGTTCTTTTACCACTTTCATATTCAGAGTAATATTGCTGAGAAATACCTAACAGATTTGCAATATCTCTTTGAAACAAATCATTATCTTCACGTAAATCTTTTATTCTTTTAAACTGCACAGTTATTATGTCCTTTCAAATAAATTATTCTTGATGATAACCACATTTTAACAGAAAAAAATATGATAACTTATTTATACATAATATAATGTGTATAAAAGAAGAACGTGAATTTAAATTTGGAATGTGCAAAGAAAATGAAGAAATATTATTTAAGAATAAGAAGAAAAATAACGAGGTATTTTCAATGAAAATATCTCGTTACTTATTATCATTAATTAGATTACTTAATGAAGTATTTATTTGCCATTATTATACCAAAAGAACAAATAAAATCAAGTATTATCTATAAATTTTTATACTATAAATTTATAAAAAAATTTATAGATTAGATGAATAAGATACATGTTAAAACTAGCTTGACATATGAAAAAAAGCCTCTTAATTATTATCATTAAGTAATCTACTTAATAATAAATTAGGAGGAAGAAAAATACATGAAAACAAAAGAAGTAAGAGGAATTACAATAATTTCGCTAGTAGTAACAATAGTGGTTTTATTAATATTAGCAGGAGTAAGTGTAAGCTTAGTAATTGG